>OBCI01000043.1_pt1 | contig 43809 bp, 22 predicted proteins | sample 1495881 | NCBI WGS metagenome assembly OBCI01 (sample SAMN03418262, study PRJEB22391) | human gut metagenome | biome: human-gut; feature: organic feature; material: feces | host: Homo sapiens | place: Tanzania | collected 2013-01 | reverse complement strand
GTCAAGTTGTAACATAACTGCTGATATGTGTATAGTTTATTTCGTGCAAAGTTACTATTATTTGAAGAAAATACAAAATAATTCAGTTTAATTTTTGTTTATTCGATAATATTGTTTATCTTTGCATAATATTGGTCTGATGAAGGGCAATATGAACTTTATATAAATCAACAAAAGGACCCATCATGAAGAAAGCCGTCATTACCATACTCGCAGCGATGTTCTGCCTGTTGGCTGCCATTTATTGCTTGAACCCTGGCAGAAGAGCCACCCTCAAGGTGCTCCAGGAAAAAGGTAAGCAGACTGTGAGAGACATGATGCTCTCTTCGCAGAGCGTTACGTCTATCGCCAGTGACAGTCGGGAACTGATGTGGATCGGTACTTCGGCAGGACTTAATGTATATGATGGGAGAAGTTATATACAGTTTGGTTATGATGTAAAAGATACTGCCGCCTTACCCGATGATTATATCAACGTGCTTCATCTTGACCGCAAAGGCAGAATGTGGGTAGGTACGCAGAACGGACTTGCCCGGTATGTGGGTGCTTATCGCTTTCATCGTGTAGCTCTTCCCAATCATCATCACAATATCATCGCCATAGAAGATTCACCCGAGAAACACGATTCCCTGGCGATATTGGTGAGCGATGGCAATCAGACTTACCGCATCGGCGATGATGAAAAGATAACGCCTTCTTCTCATTCTATCCAGCCCAACAATCTGCAGGCTCCTCTGCCTGCCGATCTTTCCATCCTTCGTAAACCAGTGGAAGTGGTAACGGCTACATTCCGCGATCTGGGCGGCAATCTGTGGGTGGGTTACCGTAACGCCGGAGTACAGATTATTTCGCAAAACCGCATAGCCTATAAAGAGGCGAATGATAACGAATTGTCTAATAAAACCCAAGGCATTGCAATTCTTACGATGGCTACTGTGGGCAAACATATTCTGGCAGGAACAGCCCTTCATATTTTTGCTTATGATGAGAAAAACAACCGGTTAGAACCGACGCTGTTCAGGAATTTATTCGATTCTTTGCCAAAGCCCCGTCAAATCAACCTGAATAATATGGTGGGCTATGATGAAGAACGTCTCTGGCTGGTTAGTGAGCACCAGGTGTTATCTTGCCGTATTAACAACGGCCGTATTGAAGTGCTCGCAAAATCACCTTTATTCAAGTCGGGTTTGGGACTGGGATTAAAGATTGGAAACCATCTGTATGTAAGTAGTGAAAAGGGGCGTCTTTTGCGGTTTGAGTTTGGTAAACCGCAACCGGAAATCATCCATATTCCCAATCCGTATTTTAATAATGAAACCAAACTGGCTAAACTGAGCGATGGGAATATCCTGCTCTTTATGACGGGCATGCATCAGGCGATTCTTTCTCCTAATACAGGAAAGATACGCAATATGAAAGTAGCAGGAATGCCTCAGGAAGGCAGTCTGGATCCTGCGTTCGCGAAACAGGATTCGTATGGAAATGTCTGGTTGGGAACCAAGCGGGATGGTCTTTATTTAATGAATAAGAAAATAACGCAGATGCGGCGTATTAAGATTTTTAATGATGTCCATATTCAGGCTCTTGTTGAAGATACGAACCGCCAGATTTGGGTGACTACGATACGTGATGTTTTCTTCGTAACCTTTGAGAGCAAGAACTTCCTGATGAACAGTCTCCTGTCTGCTAGCCAGGATCGGGATGACTGGCAGTATTTCTCCAACTCAGCCTGTATTTCTCCTTCGGGCGATTTAGTGCTGGGTAGTTCTGATGGCTGCAAGTTCATGCCACCAAAGGCGATGCAGACCAAATTCCTGAATACTCAGGCGGGCATTCATGCCAGCGAGATGCTGGCAATTTATGGCGTAGAAGTGACGAAGACTGATGGCGAGGTGCTTGCCGTTACCGATGAAGTAGCTCAACTGCATAACTATACTTTTGCTCACAACGAGAACAATCTGAAGTTCAATTTCTATTATCCCAACTTCAGCCGTCGCTCGGCGTTGATGTGTCAGTACAAGCTCGAAGGCTATGATAGAGACTGGCAGGTTCCAACATACGGCCGTGAGGCTCGTTATGCCAATCTTCCGGCGGGAACGTATACATTCCGTCTGCGCCTCATATCATCTACCGACAAGCCGGCTTTGGCTGAGCGCAGGGTAGAGATTACGGTTATGCACGCCCCTTGGTGGTCATCGGCAGCTTGGTTGCTTTATTTCAGCATCTTTCTTGGTATTCTCTTTTATCTCAACACGTTCTATCTCAGGGCTCGCACCAATCATCTTCTGCTTTTGCAGGAGCAGCGCGAACTGGAACGCGAAAAGCAGGCTAAGGAGATGAATATGCGGTTCTTTGCCAATATTGCTCACGAATTCCGTAATCCGCTAACCATCATAGCCGGACCGCTGATGACGCTGAATGCAGATAAAGCCTTGCCAGATTCGGTGCATCGCACCCTGAATCATGTCTGTATGAGTGTGAACAGAATGTTGAGGCTGATAGACCAGATGCTCGACTTCAACCAGTTGGAAACCGATGAACTTCGCTTGAGAGTTTCGGAAGTGGATGCTGCTGAAGAGTTGCGTCAGCAGGTTGCTTCTTTTAAAGAATCTGCCAGAGTGAAAGGCATCAGACTGGAACTGACAGTAAAGAATGGCAATTACCATGCATGGCTGGATTGTGACAAGCTGGAAAAAATCATGAGCAATCTTTTCACCAATGCCCTCAAGTATACGGCTCCGGGTGGCATCATCCGCATCCAGGCTTCAGCAGATGAAGAACGATTGAAGGTCTCGGTCTTCAATAGCGGGCAGCCGGTGGCAGCAGATAAGATACAGGATGTTTTCAAGCGCTATTACCAGTTGTCTGATTCTCAGGATTCCCATCAGTATGGCTGGGGTTCCGGAATCGGTCTCTATTATGTGAAGCGCCTGGTAGAACTTCATCATGGAGAGATTCATGTGAAAAATATCCATGCGGTCAGCGAGACTTCTTTTGAGGCTTCGCTAAGGAATGGTGTGGAGTTCTGTTTCAGTCTTCCTGCCGATAAGTCTATATATAATAAGGTGGAGATTGTTGCTCAGGAGAAGCGTGTGATGCAGATTCCTCTGGAAGTGAAGAGTGAAGAGGGAAGAACTCTGGAAATGAAGAGTGAAGAGGGAAGAGTGAAGAATTCTCTTGCTGGAAAAGCTTCTGCTCCTAGTAAGAATCTGCCTAGAATCCTGATTGTAGATGATGATGTGGATGTAGCCGCTTACCTCCACCAGCTATTTGCATCCGATTACGAAGTGGTGAACCGCTATTCTGCTGAAGAGGCTTTGACGGATCTGGAAGAGGTGAAGCCGGATATTATCCTGAGCGATATTGTCATGGGAGAAATGTCGGGATTGGAATTCTGCAAGATGTTGAAGGGGAATCTCTCATTCAGCCATATTCCGGTGGTCCTGATTACAGCAATGGCGAGCATACACAACCAGATAGATGGCTTGAAACTGGGGGCTGTGGCTTATGTTACCAAACCTTTTGATCCGGCTTATCTGAAAGCGCTCGTCAAGTCGCAGTTGCAGAACATGCAGATGCTCCGTCAGCGTCTGGGCGAAAGTACGAAGACGGATTCGCTGGCAGAAAACGTAGCTGATACGCTTTCTCTGCAGGATAGAAAGTTTATGGATGAGGTATATGAAATGATGGAGAAGCTCTCGGCTCAGCAAGACCTGAATGTGAACAGCATGTGCCGTGACATGTTCATCAGTCCGTCGAAGTTTAATTATAAAATTAAAGAACTTACTGGCGAGACACCTGGCATCTTCTTCCGTAAATACAAACTCAACAAGGCAGCTCAGATGCTGCATGATGGTCTGTATAGCATTTCAGAGGTAGCTGTGTTGACTGGTTTCAGTACTGCAGCTCATTTCTCTGTTGCTTTCAAGAAGCAGTTCGGCATTTCGCCGAGTGACTACCATTAGGCTCATTTTCATAGAACCTAGTCCCGCCAAGTAAGTTCAGTGGTTTCCGCATATGAAATGGATTGCCTAATATCATCTAATCTCCCCGTATCATATTATGGGGAGGTCATCTTCTACTTGATGCAAAAAGCAGTATTCTTCTGAAATACTTTTCGCCGCAAAGGTAAGCTTTTAATCGTTTACTGGCGTTCGATTTTCTGTAATTCGTATTCGAAAAGCATTAAATGTGGCATGAAATAATGATATTTCCACCTTTTGGGGGTGATATCTCTTTGTTTTGTGTTACTTTTTCTTTGTCTCTCGTTCCATTTTCATAATTCGTGAACAAATAATCACGAAGAGATGCAGTCATTCTTCACCTTTTTTTTGTATCTTTGCCGATGCAAATAAGTATAAAAACATAGTAACAAATAAACTATTTACTTTTATCTGGAAATGAAGAAAAACGTTTTAGTAGTAGCGCTGGCATTGATGGCGAGCATCGGTGCATACGCAGAGAAGAATACTATCAGCTCTCCTGATGGTAAGTTGAATGTCGTGGTAGAAGACCGCGATGGCAAACTCTATTATTCCATCGACTATGCTGGCAAGCGAATGATGGAAGAATCACAGCTCGGACTCCTTGCCAATGTGGGCGATTTCAGTCAGGGCTTGACCTATCAGAATAAGAAAGAAGCAAAGGTGGAGAAGAGCTATGACCTCCGTTCCGCCAAGGTTTCGCATGTAGATTATCATGCCAACCAGCTCAACGTGACTTATCTCAATGGCAAGAAAGAACCGATGACCGTTACCTTCAATGTATCCAACAATGACGTGGCTTTCCGCTATACCTTTGATGGCTTGAAGGCACAACATATTATTATTAATGAGGAGAAGACGACATTCAATCTGCCAAAGATTTCCACCTCTTTCCTCTGTCCACAGAGCGACCCTCTGATAGGCTTTGCTCGTACCAAGCCAAGTTATGAGGAGGATTACAAGCCAGATGCTCCGCTCACAGCCAAGTCGGGTTATGGCAGAGGCTATACCTTCCCTTGCCTATTCAAGGTAGGTGGCGAAGGCTGGGTGTTGGTCAGCGAGACGGGCTCTCATGGCAATTATCCGGGTTGTCATATCAGCGATTACGATGCAGCAAAGGGTTATCAGATAGCCTTCCCGATGGAGAAGGAGGCAGATGGCATAGGTTCTACATCGGGCGCCTTCATCCTTCCGGGGTCCACTCCTTGGCGAACCATCACCGTGGGTTCTGATTTGAAGCCATTGGTAGAGACCACCATTCCATACGATGTAGTGGAGCCAAGATTCGAAGCTTCCCAGAAATACGGAACAGGCAAGTATGCCTGGAGCTGGCTCATCTGGCAGGATGGTTCCTGCAACTATAACGACCAGAAGCAGTTCATCGACCTGGCTGCTACCATGGGATATGAATATGTGCTGGTTGATGCACTCTGGGATACTCAGATTGGTAGAGACAAGATGGCCGAATTGAGCAAGTATGCGCAGAGTAAGAATGTAAGCCTGATGCTCTGGTATAATTCCAATGGTGTGGCAAACGATGCACCTCAGGGACCTCGTGGCATCATGGATAACATCGTGGTCCGCAAGAAGGAGATGGCTTGGATGAAGAGCATCGGCATCAAGGGTATCAAGGTAGATTTCTTCGGTGGTGACAAGCAGCACACCATGCAGCAGTATGAAGACATCCTCAGCGATGCCAACGATTATGGCATTCAGGTTATCTTCCATGGCTGCACCCTGCCAAGAGGTTGGGAACGTATGTATCCAAACTATGTATCCAGCGAGGCTGTACTGGCTTCAGAGAATGTATTCTTCTCTGATTATCATGCCAAGCAGGAGGCTTTCGAACTCACCATGCATCCATTCTGCCGTAATGCTGTGGGAGCGATGGATTGGGGTGGTACCATCATGAACAAATATTTGTCTCGTGATAACAAGAGTCGTCATCGCCGTTATACCACCGACGTGTTCGAGATGGCTGCGGCTATCATGAACCAGGCTGCCATCCAGTGTATCGCCATCTATCCTAACAACCTCACTGAGCTTCCAAAGCATGAGATTGATTTCTTGAAGAGCGTTCCTACTACCTGGGATGAGACGAAGTTCATCGCCGGTTATCCTGGAAAATATGCGGTTGTGGCACGTCGCCATGGTGATAAATGGTATGTGGCTGGCTTGAATGGCACCGACCAGGCAATGAAGCTCACCCTGAATCTGCCAATGCTTGCCGGCAAGAGCGTTACCTATTATCATGAAACAGCCAGCAAGGACAAGAAGGCTCTCTGGCCAGTATCGCAGATGAAGACCGTAAAGGTGGATAAGAAGGGAAACCTGAAGGTGGAAATGCAGCCTAAGGGTGGATTGATTGTGAATGAATAATGATACTATTATAATTGGATAAAAAGATAATTGTAAACGGATAAATACAGAAAAAGGTCTCCGAATCTGATTTCGGAGACCTTTTTCTGTAAAATTATTATTTTCTTCTTCTATTCTTCTTTGTTTTTCTGAAAAACACTTTCTGCATATTCCTTTACTCCCATGCCAAACTCCTTCTTGAAGCATTGGCTGAAGTATCTTGGTGTACTGAAGCCTACATCGTAGCATAGCTCATTGATGCGGATGTTCGGATTCTTGCGGATAATGCGGCAAGCCTCTTTCATACGGATACTGGTGATGAACGAAGTGATGTTCTGACCCGTAATAGAACGGAGCTTGTTATAGAGGGTACTGCTGCTGATACAGAGATCGGCAGCCAGTTGCTCTCTTCCATAGTCGCTATCCATGAGATGCTCATTCACCTTTTCTATCAGACTCTTGATGAAGAGCTCATCAGGGTTGCTGTAGTGCTGCTCCTCTACATCGAAGTCGGTCTGTGACTGGAATTTCTGGCGGATGCGCTGGCGGTTGGCAATGATATTATCTATGCGCAACTGCAATATCTCCAGATTGAACGGCTTGGTAATATAAGCATCTGCACCCACACGGTAAGCCTCGTTGCGATCATCTTCCTGCGTCTTGGCAGTAAGCATAACTACAGGCAACTGCGAGAAATTCTCGCTTTCCTTGATCCATTTCGTCAGTTCTATACCATCCATGACAGGCATCATCACGTCGGTAACCACCACGTCGAGCGATGACTTCTGTATGATTTTCTGTGCCTTTTCACCATTGGTGGCGGTCAGCACGTTATAGTGCGTGCTCAGCAGACAGTTCATCAGCAGCAGGAGCTCCTGATTGTCTTCTACGAGCAAGATGGTATATTCCTTGTTGCTTTGCTCATCGTTGTTATCCATCTGCTCCTCTTTGTTCAGTAAGGTGTTAGCCTGGCTTGTTGCCATTGCTTCTTCACTCTTGCTGGCATTTGGCATCAGGATATTGTCGGTTGCTTTCGTAAGCTCCTGTTTCAGCATCTCTGCCTCAGAATAGCTTTCCTTGCTGACAGGTAGAGTGATGGTAAAGGTGGTTCCCTTGCCTTCCTCGCTGTCACAGGTAATCTTACCATGATGCAGTTTCACGAGGTCGTTGACCAATGACAGACCGATGCCTGTTCCGATGGTGTTCATCTGCCGGTAGTCGCCATCGAGGAATCGGTTGAAGAGATGCTTCATCTTATCCTTCGAGATGCCGATACCAGTATCTGATACGATGATGGTAGCCTGCTGGTTGGTGATGGATACGTTGAGCGAAATCTTACCGCCCTGTTCCGTATACTTCACGGCGTTGTTCAGCAGATTATAGAGCATCTTCTCTACCTTGTCGGTGTCAAACCATGTTGTTTCGCCCATGCAGGTGATGTTCTGTTCGAAAGTCAACTCTTTAGGCTGGAACATCGGCATCAGACTGCGGCAGGTTTCTGCACAGAATTCGCCCAGTTTGCCTTCGCTTACCTTCAGCTGCAACTTTCCTGCCTGTGATTTTCTTACTTCAAGAATCTGGCGGAGCATGCGGGTCAGACGGTTAATGTTATCGTGGATAATCGTTGCCTGACTCTCTACACCTGGTGCCATACGCTTAATATTTTCTGCAGCAGCAGAAATGACGGTAAGCGGGGTGAGCAGCTCGTGGGTGATATTGGTGAATACCACAGCCATCTGCAGACGGTTCTTGGTGCGCAGACGCTCACGGTACCAGAGGATGGCGAAGCGAATGCCTACGATGAGGAGAGCTAGATATATAAGGTAAGCCCACCACGATGCGTACCAAGGTGGCAACACCTTAATGGTTAAGGTGTAAGGCATTTCGTTCCAGTGCCCATAGCTGTCGGCAGCCTTTACGTGCAGCTTGTATGTGCCGGAAGGCAGGTTTTCGAAAGTTGCCTGGCGCAGGGAGGCATCCACATAGTGCCACTCCTTGTCATAACATTCCAGGTAATAAGCGTATTTACACTGGCTGGTATTGAAAAAAGAAAGCAGCGCAAACTCAATACCAAACTTATCTACCGATGAAGGAATGGTAAGGGTCTGCATGTATACCGGAGTAGCATCTCCCAGTTTGCTGCGCATCACAGAGTCTAGCTCATTATATCGCTTTCCGTCAATGAGCACATCGGTAATGGCAATATTGGTCTTATTCTTTCTGCTCTGATATTTCTTCACCGCTGCTGGCGAGAAATTAATCATGTCGAGACCCGAACCAAAATACAGTTCATTTCCGTACTGATAGCTGGAGTTGGAAATAAAGCGAATCTTTCCCAGTCCGTCTTCATCAGTGTAGATAGTATAGTTAGGTTCATTTTTCTCGTTGAAATTGAGCGAGATAAGTGCATTGTCTGTCGTGAGCCACAGGGTTCCGTTCTTATCTTCAATGATAGAGTAGATGCGGTCTATGTCCCAATGGTATTCCTCGTTGACGCTTGTAAAGCAATCTTTCTCGACATCATATCTGAAAAGGCCGCCGCTGTTCGAAATCACCCAAAGGCGATGTTTCGAATCTTCGAGACAGCGTGTAGCATCGTTTACTATAAACTTTCCGTTTTCCTGATTGTACCATTTGTAGGTTAAAGTATTCTCATTGGCAAAATTTCCACTTACGCAGACGATGCCCCTATTGCCGGTGGCAACCCAGATGTTGCCCTTATGGTCATCGCAGATGCCTTTGACATCGGTGTGCAGATTGATGTTGCCTGTTTTTCCTGATGGCAGAATATAGTCAAGATAGTCGTTCTCGCCAATAAACAGCACTCCCTTTCGGGTTGTAAAAAGTGTATTGACAACATTGTTTTTTACAAACTTGCAGTTGCTCTTGTCATATACTTTGGCTTGGTTGCCACGGAGTGCGAGGATGCCATAGCTTTCGCTTCCCAGCCAGATTTCGCCATCAGGCCTTTTGGTAATGGCAGTAATATGAGTATTGCGAATATCGTAAGGAAGGGTGTTGAAACCTGGAATCTCGTCACCGAGGGTGAGACGCTGGCTCTGTCTGTTGTACAGGGCAAGTCCTACTGGTGTAAGACTCATCATGAAATTCACGCCATCTTGGGTATAGATGTTGTTGATGCCAATGAGATTGCTGGCGTTGTTCAGAAAACAGTTGATGGTAAATGGCGATGGATTTGTACCGATATGGTACAGACCGTTGAAGCGGGACAATGCCCAGATATTGCCCTGCTGATCGCTGCAGACATCGCTGACAGCCTGAGTCTTAAACTTGTTGTAGATTCCGATTTCCGGATAATAAGCCAGACCTCCCTTCGGATTGTTCTCGTTGGCTACAGCCAGACCTTCACGCGAACAAACCCAGATGGTTCCGGTTGTAGGGTCTTCTGCTATCTTGTAGATAATAGAGTAGGCGGTGCTGCTGTTTGTTACATCTACATAGCCCGGATTCTGTATGTTTCTAGGGTTGGTAAGACATTTTAGTCCATTACCCCAGGTTCCTATCCACAGTTGTCCCTTCTGGTCGAGTTTTAACGAGTAGGCTGAAACCTTGTCTTCTGGTTTCCACAGATTGTATCTGTACATGATGTTGCGCTTAGGGTCGAGCCGGTAAAGATCCCGCTCCCAAGTGCCGATATAGATTTGCCCGTCCTTGTCTTCTGCAAACGATTTTACGCTGATGTAGCCCAGTGGGCGGCGTTTGCCGTCTTTCTCTATCACGGTTACATTCTTGCTGGTATAGGTAAAGAAAGATTTTCCACCCTTGCCTGTATAACGTGACAAACCATCGTTGGAGCCCATCCACAGAGTTCCATCTTTTGCAACATAGAGCGCATATACTATTTTCTGGTTGTCATTGTCCATTGGAATGGTGGTAAAGGTACCTTTGCGCTTGTCCATTTTCACCAGACCGTTGCGGGTTCCTATCCACAGACAATCGTCCTTGCCCTCGGCTAGTGAGAGCACGGTATTGTGAGGCAGAATGTTAGGGGTATTTGTATCGTTCCGGTAACTGGTGAAATGATAGCCATCGTACGCCTTCAGTCCAAAGTCGCTTCCTATCCAGATAGCTCCCTTTTCGCCTATCAGCATGCATTTCTGCTCTTCTGATGGAGAAGGATAAACCGTATTGAGCACCCGGATGTTTCCAGGTGCTATGTCTTGGGCATGCAAAACAGAACATATCATGCAGAAAAGCATGATAAACAGCACGCGATTCTTTGTCAGTTGGTTTGGTACATTCATTGCTTTTTGTCTTTATCTGCTGCAAAGTTACAAAAAAAATCTTTTATTAGCACAAAAATGCCAAAAGTTTTTTTAATGTCTGTTATTTGTTGTCATGAAACGGAACAATATATGTACAGATATCGTGAAATCGTGTGCAATTATCATTATTATTCACCAGGTTAACGTATTTTGTACACGATATAATGTTAATACTGCTTAAGTTTTGGAAACAAATGCTAGTTTTGCAAGCGGAAATTAACAAGTATCCTAAAATATTAATTATAAAACGTAAAAGGTATGTCTAATAACTTATTTAGTAAAGTGACAAAGTCTGTCCTCATGCTTGCCATGGCAGCTGGGTTACCAGCAGGATTGTTTTCCTGCTCTGACGACTTTCATTACGAGTCACCGAAGATCAGTGGAGCGGCTTTCGATCCATCTCTTCCGGTAACAGTTTCAGAAATACTTCCAGACTCTGGAGGTTATCTTACACAGTTTGTGATTAAAGGTTCTAACTTCGGTACAGATCCTTCTAAGATTGATGTTATCTTCAATGGCAACCGCAAAGCCACTGTAGTTAGCTCTAATGGTACCACTTTATATGGTATCTGTCCTAAACAGGAGAATGGTAACAACCAGATTACCGTTCGCGTTGATTCTGTTGGCGAGCCAGCCGCTTGTCCTAATACCTTTAAATATACTAAGGTAGAGCGTGTGTCTGTGTTGGCAGGTAAGACTGGCTACGGAGGTTATGCCGATGGTAGTCCTATCGATGCCCGCTTCGAGTACATGTATGGTGTAGGTGTCGTTACAGGCAACAATGTCATCGTGATGGAAGGCCGTAACAACCGTGTCCGCATGATTTCGGAGAAAGACAACAAGGTGCTTACCCTCCTGGTGGGTGGTCCTAACTTCGGTCATCCTGCAGTTTCCAAGGACCGTACCCGCCTCTTTGCTATCCAGATTCAGCAGCCACATGCAATTTACAGCTTCGACCAGGTGAACAACTGGAGTGCCAAGCGTCTCGCAACCAGCCTTCAGTATAAGGATAAGGATGGAAAAATGCAGGTGGTAGACGGCGATATCTATGCTTGCGCCTTGGATGATGAGGGCAAATGGCTTTACTTCCGCGACCATAAGGCTCGCTTCGGTCGTATGGATATCGCTAATCCTGAAAACGTGGAAATCCTGAACGAGAACTGTGGCGATATTGATAAGAATGTCTCGTATCTGGCTTGGAGCCCTGTAGATAAGTGCTTCTATATGTCGCTGCAGAACAAGCATGGTATCTATAAGATTTCACATGACGGCAAGACTGTTGAAATGTATGCGGGTTTCAATGGTGTAGGTTCACAGGATGGTCCTAAGATGAGTGCTTCTTTCAAAAACCCTACTGGTATGGCTTTTGATGTGGATGGCAATATGTACATCACCGACTCTATGGGATATACGGTTCGTAAGATTGGCCATAACGACGGCATGGTAACTACCGTGGCTGGTATTTTCAACAAGAATGATAATAATAAGGTAGAAGGTCTTCCTCTGGAGGTTACTTTCAATTATCCTTACGACATATCTGTTGATGATGAAGGCAACTTCTATATCATCGAAGGTTGGGGCCGTGATGTCCGCAAGTTCGCCATCGAATAAAAAAAAGAGGAATCTTTTAATAATAATCCAAAAGAAACAAAACAATGAAACATATAAAGATATACATGCTGCTGCTTGTCACGATGATCTGTACATCGGCTTTTGCACAAGACAAGTTTATGGTGGCTGGTACCGTAATGGATGAGAATGGTGAACCGCTCATCGGTGTAACGGTTATGAGTAAGGACAAGAGCGTACAGGGTGCGGTAACCGACCTTGACGGTAAGTTCCGTGTGAAGGATATTCCTAACAATACAGTCTTGGACTTCACTTATCTGGGCTATAAGAAATATACTTATAAGGTAAACTTCAGCAAGGAAGGCCTTAAGATTGTGATGAAGCAGGATGTGGGTGCACTCGACGAAGTCGTTGTTGTAGGTGCCGGTACCCAGAAGAAGGTTTCCATGACGGGTGCCATTACTACCGTAAAGCCTGAGGCGCTGGATGTTCCTGCTACTTCTATCACCAACATGCTCGGTGGTAATGTTCCGGGTATCATCGCCGTAACCCGTAGTGGTGAGCCTGGTAACGACTTCTCTGAGTTCTGGATTCGTGGTATCAGTACCTTCGGTGCCAACTCTTCAGCCCTCGTGCTTGTGGATGGTGTAGAGGGTAACCTGAACGACCTCGATGCTTCTGATATCGAGAGTTTCTCTATCCTGAAAGATGCTTCTGCCACTGCCGTTTATGGTGTACGTGGTGCGAATGGTGTGGTTGTCGTAACAACCAAGAGCGGTAAGGCTGGTAAGTTGAAGATTAACTTCAAGACCAACTTCATCATGAGTGAGAATGGACGTGAGCCAGACTATTGCGATGCTTATACCTATGCTACTCTTGCCAATGAGGCTCAGATGGCTCGTGGTAATGATCCGAAATATACTCCTACAGAGCTGGAACTCTTCCGCACAGGTTTGGATCCAGACCTCTATCCTAATGTAAACTGGCGTGATGTCATCCTGAACAAGCACGTATGGCAGAACCAGGAATTCCTGAGTATCGCCGGTGGTGGTACTGCTGCACGCTACTATCTCTCTTTGAGTATCCTGAGCAAGGATGGTGTCTTCAAGCAGGACAAGTCTGCTCACGATTATAATACCAACGTAGGTTATACCAAGTACTCTTTCCTCTCTAAGGTAGATGCCAACTTGACAAAGACTACCAATTTGAGCTTGAAGTTGAACCAGGTGATTGTTGATAACGATGGTCCTGGTTTGTCAAACAACAACACATTGTGGGCAGCTCAGGCTAACCTGACTCCTGTCACCATGCCTGTGAAATACTCTAACGGCCAGCTCTCTTCTTACGGTAAGAATGGCGACCAGATTTCTCCTTACGTACAGTTGAACGAGATGGGTTACAAGCAGAACCGTCGTCTGAACACCGACCTCTCTGTTATTATCAACCAGAACCTCGACTTCATCACCAAGGGCTTGAACCTCCGTGGTATGTTCTCTTACTCAGGTCAGTCAGAACACAATACATCTCACTTCAAGATGCCTGATGTATATATTGCAAAGGGCCGTTACGCTGATGGCTCCCTTCATACAGAAAGAACCATCGAGAAGAAGGATGAAACTTATGACCAGAAGGTTATCTTCAACCGTAACTACTATTGGGAGTTGAACAGCAGCTACAACCGTAAGTTTGGCGATCACTCTTTGGGTGCACTCCTTATGTTCTATCTCCAGAGCAAGTCTTATTCCTATAAGGACAACAAGGATATTAAAACTGTTATTGAAGCCATTCCTTATCGTAACGAGGCACTTTCCGGTCGTGTAACATACGGTTACAAGGATACATACTTTACTGAGTTCAACTTGGGTTACACCGGTTCAGAGCAGTTCCAGACTGGTCATCGTTTCGGTTGGTTCCCTGCTATCTCTGGTGGTTGGATTCCTACTCAGTATAAGTGGGTTCAGAAGAATATGCCATGGTTGGAGTACTTCAAGCTTCGTGCTTCTTATGGTCTCGTAGGTAACGACCGTATCGGTGGTACCCGTTTCCCTTACATCACAACTATTGTTAAAGGCAGTGATGGCTGGAACGACCTCTATGGATCTAAGAAAGAAGGTCAGGTTGGTACCGATGGTCTGGTTTGGGAGAAAGCCAAGAAACTGGATGTCGGTGTTGATGTTCACCTCTTCAAGGGTATGATTGAGTTCACCGTCGATTACTTCAAGGATAATCGTACCGGTATCTTCCAGCAGCGTGCTACCGTTCCTGATGAAATCGGTCTGGAGTCTTTGCCTTGGGCTAACATCGGTGAGATGGAATCTCATGGTATGGATGGTAACATTACCTTCACCAAGAACTGGAACAAGGACTGGAGAACCACCATTCGTGGCAACTTCACCTACTCTCGCAACAAGGTCATCAATTGGGAACAGTCTGGCATCCGTTATCCATATCAGTCAAACTCTGGTGTTCCTTACGGTGTACAGCGTGGTTTGATTGCTCTCGGCCTGTTCAAGGATTGGGACGATGTATACAGTTCACCAAAGCAGACTTATGAGTCAAAGGTTTACCCTGGTGATATCAAGTATAAGGACGTAAATAATGATGGTGTCATCAACGATGATGATATCGTGCCATTGTCATACTCCGATAAACCTGAAATCCAGTATGGTTTCGCTGCCGAGGTAAGATGGAAGAAGATTACGCTGAGTGCCCTCTTCGAAGGAACCGGTCATAGCACCTTCTTCTATGGTGGTACAGGTTTCTACCCATTCGCATGGGAGGCAACAGGTAACCTGCTTTCTATCGTAGCAGACCAGAAGAACCGTTGGACTCCACGTGAGATTTCCGGTACAGCAGATACCGAGAATCCAAACGCACGTTTCCCACGCTTGACCTACGGTGAGAATAAGAACAACAACCGTGCGTCTACCTTCTGGCTCGCAGACAACAGCTATTTGCGTTTCAAGAACCTGACAGTTCGCTATTCATTCGACCATCCTTGGTTGACCAAGGTATTCGGAATCTCTAACATTGATGCAAGTTTCATCGTCAACAACATCTGTACATGGGATAGCATCAAGCTCTGGGACCCAGGTCAGGTTGCAAAAAATGGTGCTGAATATCCTATCCAGCGTACATACACCTTGCAGCTCAACGTGAATTTCTAAGCGAGAAGCAATACGTAACGTGATTCGTAAACAATAAAGTGAATTTAAATATGAATACTAAACATATATTATTAGGTGTGATTGCTTCGGCATCAATGGTTGTAGGATTTACATCCTGCGATGACTACCTGAACACCGATAAGTACTTTTACAACCAGACCAGCCTGGACTCTGTATTCCAGCGCAAGAGTCTGTTGATGCAGTATCTCAATGCAGCATCAAGCTATCTTCCTGCTGATGACCATCTCTGGACCAATGCCAGTGTGCCATTCAGTTTCTCTTCTGATGAGGCTTTCTGCTCATGGAAGGATGATCGCCATGCCGGTATCTATTATGCCATGGGTGAACTTAATAAATATTCATGGCAATTTGATAACTGGGCTGGCTATTACAAAGGCATCCGTAAGGCTTACATGATTTTGGAGCGTATGGGTGAATGTAAGGACTTGAGTGAGACTGAGCGCCGCGATATAGCTGGCCAGTGCCATTTCCTCCTGGCTCATTACTATTATTGCCTGGTTCGCCAGTATGGTCCTGTGCCATTGATTCCGAAGACCATTGCTTCTAATGAGAGCGTTGAGAATATGTCTTATCCACGTGCTACCTACGATGAGTGCATCGACTTCATCGCCAAGGAGTATGAAGAGGCTGCTTCCATGCTCGATTCTGAGCGTTCTTCTACAGAAACTTATAAGGTTCCTACTTCTGGTGCAGCCTTGGCTTTGGAATCCAGAGTATTGCTGGAGGCAGCAAGCCCTTGGTTCAATGGAAATAAGTATTATGTAGATTTCAAGCGCAGCTCTGATGGTGTCAACTATTTCAATCAGACCTACGATGCACAGAAATGGGCAAAGGCTGCTGCAGTCTGCAAGCGTATCATTGATACTGGCAAGTATGCACTCTATACAGTGCCTGCTGACAGCAAGACTCCGGAATTCCCAGAGAATGTATCAAAGGCAAACTATCCTGATGGTGTAGGTGGCATTGACCCATTCCGTTCATATAATGATATGTTCACCGGTGAGGAGAGTGCTTTCAATATCTCTGAAATCATGTGGGCAAAGAACGAGACAGGTGACTTGGTATGGATTTCATACCCTGCTGTAGCCAGTGGCGGTAATGGTCTCTGCGTAAGTCAGAACCTGGTAGACGCTTACCGTATGCAGAATGGTAAGGATATCAACGAAGCAGGTAGCGGTTATCCTTCTGCCGATGAGGCTTGGAAGCCTATCGGTGAGGCAAAGACTTTCTCCAACTATCAGTTGAATTCACAGGTAGCCAAGATGTACGACAACCGCGAGATGCGTTTCTATGCATCTATCGTGTTCAACTATTGCTATCGTGAGGGTAGTTCTTATACTGGTACAGCTGCCAATAACAAGAACTTCTTCCAGACTTTCTATAAGGACAGTCCGTTCGCTGCCTGGTCTGATTATCCAAACGATAAGTCTTGGTCTGGTTACAACTGCATCAAGTACTGTCACCCATCAGATAAGCCGGGAGCAACAGTCCGTAGCAAGTACTTCCCTATCATTCGTTATGCAGAGGTATTGCTCAACTATGTAGAGGCAATGAACGAGATGGAAGGTTCTTATACCGACGAGGTTCACGGTGTAACCGTAAGCCGCAACACAGCCGAGATGGTGAAGTATTTCAACATGATCCGTTATCGTGCAGGTTTGCCTGGAATTACAGAGGCTGATGCAGCAAACAAGGATAATATGCGTGAGTTGATCAAGCGTGAGCGTCAGGTAGAGTTTGCTTTGGAAGGTCGCCGCTTCTACGATTTGCGCCGTTGGGGTGATTTGCAGAGCACCATGTCTAATCCGTTTATCGTGATGAATGTGGATGCACGTAGCAACGAGCAGCAGAAGTTCTATACTCGCACAGTTAGTAGCTATCAGTATTCTCTCTATACCATCACTAACAAGATGTGCCTGTATCCTATCAGACAGACGCTGATTGACAAGAATGCCAAGCTCGATCAGAATCCGGGATGGGAGAAGTAATCAGGAATCATAGAAAATAACGATTAGATTATTACGACAATGAAAATGAATAAATATTTTTCAGCAATGATATTGGGTACAGCCTTGATGGGTATGGTTTCTTGTGAGCCTGTATCAGACCCATTGGAGAAAGAGCAGTATCAGAAAGAAGTATATCTCGTGGGTGCAGCCCAGGATATACAGGATAAGGAAGTGTCTTATGCTGGTGATGGTAGCCTCTATGTATCGGCTGCCATCGGCGGCACTCAGTTCCCTGATCAGGATGTGCAGGTAACCATCGGCTTGGCAGACAATGCCAAGATGGACATGTACAACTATAAGAACTTCAGTGAAGAAGATGTGAAATATCAGACTTTGCCAGAAGCATGGTACAATTTCCCTTCCTTCACAGGTGTCATCAAGGCAGGTGAGGTATATTGCCGCATCCCTTTCACCATCAATACAGAGAAGATTCATCCAGATTCACTCTATGTCATTCCTCTGAAGGTGGTAACCACCAGTGCTTACAGCATTGTAGAGAAAGATACCACTCTGCTGGTACATCCTAAGATGGTGAACGATTATTCAGGTGCTTATACTTTCGAAGGTACAACCTGGGAGATGAAGAATGGTGAGAAGATTATGTCAAGTGCTTCTGCCACAACTACTCTCCGTAATGCCGTAGCCCTCAATGCTTCTACCATCCGCCTTTTCCAGAAGGTTGTGTTGGAGAAAGTAAAGAATGTGGCAGACAACTGTTACAACATCCGTGTGAATGCCGACAACACTCTGACCGTGACTTCATACGACAAGATGCCTATCACGAATGGTGGTGGTACTTATGATAAGGACAAGGGTACTTTCACCTTCTGGTATACAACAACCGAGGGTGGTAAGGAATACAGAACAGAAGCAACACTTACCAAGTCAAAGTAATCTTTGCCTTTTTGAACAATCTCATGATTAGTTTAGGCTAATGGAAAGATAATGAATCAGATATGTAAAGAGGAGGCTCAAATGGTTGGGTCTCCTCTTTTTCCCAATAAACTATTTAATAAGATATAAGATTATGGTTTTAGAGATAGTTATATTTGCTATATTGGCAATAACCTTTTTCGTCTTAGTGGTTTCTAAAGAGACACGAAATGAAGTCATGGCTTCTTTTAAAACGAGACAAGCTCGTCTAATATTAGGTGGCGTTTTCATTTCTGTTATTTTGCTAGTTGTAACAGTTTGGATTTTGGTGCAATATAGCAATATGTAGTAAAAATAAATATTATGAGTATGAAGTATATATTTTTAGTTCTGTTTTTGTATGTAGGTATTCAAGCAAATGCTCAGTCTGATACGGACAATCCATTTTATGGATTACGCTCGGAAGTAAAAATAACGAATGTTGAGCAGATTTTTAAGAATCTTTCAGATGCTGTAGATGAGCATGCTGATGGTAAGGCAAAAATACTAGGGTATAAGTACTTAGGAGTTGTTAAGGACTCTTTGGAAGTGCAGAAAATGGTGCGTCAGAATATTCTGAATGCTCCTCAATATTCTCGTGGAATAAAGAGAGCAGAATTACATATTGATAGTTTGATTATAGATCATTCACGATATGTTTTCACTCCCCAAGCATTTCCTATGAAGAAGTTTCTTCGTTCGTTTGAGGGCAAAAGTATTTTTAAAGATGCATGTCAAGAAATTAAAGTTGGCTACAATATTTACAAATTGATGTATATGTTGGATGGCAAGAAATATCGTGAATTTGTCTTTGTTGATTCTAAAAATATGCAGGTCGCTACTTCAAGCAGTTTCTGGGGATTCCATTTGAGAACTTCCCAGCAGGCAACCTTGCCAATAGGAGCTTGGGGCCATACTGATACTTCAAGAGATAAAGATGAACAAAAAGCACAGCTGGATTCTAATGCGATTCTTCGCAATATTGAAGAAGCTGAGCAACAGGATAATTTCCTTAAAGTGACTTTAGGGGATGTCACTATTAGCCATGCTTATCCTATGGAAGCTAAAATATCGGATGACGGCAAATGTTTTGTAAAATACAAAATCTACGATAATCATTATCATCCTGTAAAACTGTTTTTAAACGTTGCATATAGTAATGTGAACAATACAGTCAAACTATTGGATTATAAGATTGATGGTCTCTGTAATGATGGTGTTGCCACTTTTAACAAGAAAGATAAGCATATCGTTTCATTGACTTATGATGACAGAAGTAAGTGCTTTATCGGTAATTTATCAGGCATGGTCAATTATCTCTCTTCTAATGGCAGTATTATTCCTAATTCGGCAGATCGTATTTTGATACTGCACCTTTCTCAAAAGTAACCTGTTGTTATGAAGAATGAGAAAATTTCAAAGATGATCATTCAAGAAGTGAATAAATAGTAGTAATAATGAAAAACCGAAGCTATGGGTAAATTTAAATTGTTTACGGGAATTCTTTCCCTTATGATGTCTATTGGTCTTTTCTCTTCTTGCTCTTCGGCAGAAGATTCTTTATTGGACATGAGACAGACGAATATGTCTAAACCTGCTATGACGCCTAAAGAGCAATTTGTCTCTGATTTGAAAGTTGCATTCGGCAATGTGAAGAAAGGTGAGAAACCCCATCTTAACATGGAGCAGATTGATTACTTGGGCGAATCGGCAAGAAGAATGTTAAAGTCCGAAGGCATGTATACCAAGGACGTAAAGAAGTTAGATAAGAAAAATAAGGCTGGCGTTATCTTGATTGGTACGCTGTATGTAGGCTTAACTGCCCATCCTATACAGAAGGACACTGTGAATGCCCATCGTATAGATAGTGTAGTGGTTACTAAGAATGATTCTATCTAACTAATATTAAGATGGGTTTTACATGTATCATTTGAGGGTGGTGCGACTAGGCTCGGAAGGTCTGCTGACTGCAGTGGGCAGACCTGCTGACTAGGCTCAGCAGAGCTGCTGAGCCTAGTCGCAATCTTCTAGAAGCTATCTGCTCTCACCTCCTAAGTAGTCTTCTTTAACCTGAGAAGCAGTCTCCGTTAACCTGAAGAGTCGTCTTGATAAACCACAAGAGTCGTCTTAATTAACCACAAGAACCGTCTCCATTAACTGAATGAACCATTTCATTGCACTAAAGAAACTGTATAAACTAATTCGGTGAAGCACATTATTTAGCTGTATCTATATAACCAGTTAGTCCGCCTTGCAGCATCGCGGCATTGAGACTGACGGCTGCCGTACTGGAGGAATTGTAGCATTCTACAGTCGCCTTACCGTTTTCATCGGTTGTAACAGATGGGTTCCAGTACAGAGTACGTCGCTTGTCGGTCGGGTCGAATGAGTTGAGATCTCTGTAAACAGGACTGTAGAAGGTGGAAGGGCGGTTGTATCCCTGCAACATCGTATGCCTGATGCCACGGTGCGTCTTGTAGGTCTTCTCCGGATCCCAGTCTTCAGACATCTGTACGGAACATACGATGCCTGCCTTCTGATTCTCCAGTCCGTTTTCTGCATGAATCACATCGCCGCTCCAGGTATCCTTCAACTGGTCTCTTTTAACCTGAAAGTTCTTGTCCATCGTATACACCTCGTTGTTGCTCAACGTATTATCCTCGTAGATAAGAATACTCTTGATGGCATCTAGGTCCTTGCGGAAGAAGTTTTCATCCAGCACCTTTCCGTTTACATAGAAAGTGATAGGGATAGAACCATACATGTAGGTGCGGTCGGTGCCATTGATGGTGTCGCCATGACTGGAATCGCTTACTTCGATATGGATGTTCTTGTCAATCTGGGGCAGCAGATTCTCTAAGAGACTTACGTCTTTGCCCTCGTCTCTTACCTTATCTATAAAGCGGCTTACATCATAGAAACCGAAGATACGGCGCTCGAAATGTTCTGTCTCCTTCTGCTTGTTGCCTTTCTTCTTAGCCTTGACCGTTACTTCTCCCAGCATGATGGCGTCTTTCGACATCTGTTCCTTGTATGCAGCATCTACCTCTTCCAGCTGCTGGGTGTTAATCTGCGGCTTGTACCAGAGAGGGTGGGTTTCGTAGTAGGCAAGGGCTCGGGGCTGCGGCTCGAAATTGCGGAAGATGCTGACGTTGGTCCAGCGGTTCAGCTCCTTTCCTTGTCTGCGGGTCTGGATATAGGAATCCATCTCTCCCTCGAACATGTTGAGCGACATATTGAAAAAGCCTTCATCATCGGCATTCGTGTTACCTGCCACTACCACCGAATCCTTCTTGGCAAGAACGCTTACACCGATACCTTTCTGTGGCTTGCCAAAGAGCGATTTCACTCTGCCATGAAGGGTGAGCTTGAGTTCTGGCAGATACTTCGGTGTATAACTGGCAGAACTGATTTCCTGCTCTACATCATATCTTCTCCATCCTTTTACCAGCAGCAGATTGTCTAATAAGCGCTGGCGAATCGGTTTGCGGTCGATGAAATAATAGGCAGGATTCGGAATGTAACCCTTGAGGTCGGAGGTAAGCAGCAGGTCGGTCATGATATTGTCGCCATATTGCTGGTTGTCTGATTCCAGCGCATCTCTCACGCTTACCGATAGGGTGGCGTTTCTGAGCGGATTGCCATGCTGGTCTTTTGCCTGTATCTGATAGGTTACCTTCTGGAATGGGCGGTATACGAGAGTATCGGTATGAGCCTCTAAAGATAGGGTATCCTTGGGATAGACAAAGCAGAAGCGGTCTGCCATCACCTTGCCCTGAGAACTGATGAGGGCGATGCGGTTGATGCCGGCAGGCAACTGACTGCTGGACACACGGAATCGGGCGATGTTCTGGTTCTTGAAATCTACCTTCTGATAAAGAATAGGGAAACCATGGGCAAAGAAGAATACGGCACAAGGGGAAGTTGCTGTTGCGCCGGTGGTATTGCCTTCTGAGCCGGCTGCAAGATTTCTGATAACCTGTACATCAATATAATCCTTGCTGTTGGTTGCTGCCAGAGTGATGCCCTGTTCCTCTGCCTTCGGCAATTCAAACTGATATTCTTCTCCCTTATATATCATTCTGGCAAAAGTCTTGTCGCCGGATGGCGTATATCTGAAAGTTCCTATTCCATCGTGAAGAGCCTTGATAGGCAGGTGCTCTTCACCTATATATAATGTACCTTCTGCATTTACGCTTCCGCTGTCTGTAGCTACCGTTTCAAAGGCTACGGTGCAGGGAATGCCTTTTTCGAGTCTGCCTCCTTCAGGAAAGAAGCGCATGCTGAACTTGGCTTCTTTCTTTTCTTTGGGGCGTTTCTGCATTCCTCCTTCCAGATTGTATTCGGCAATCTGCCGTTTCTCGGCTTTATCGCCTATCATCTTGCGATAGATGGGAAGAACCCTGGAGTAATATTGTGGTTCTGGGGCTGAAAGCATCCATTTGGTATAGGCACGCAGTTCGAAATAACCGCTGAAGAATGAGTTGGTGAGCGGAATCTGCCCGATGGCATATCCGTCTTTGATTTCTGCAATCTGCCGGCTTACGGTATTGCCCAGCGGGTCGAGCAGCTCTACATAGAGCGGCTTGCTGATTTTGGTAGGCTGGTTACTTTCGGCTTGTACTACGTAGGCTTTGTACCAGATGGTGTCGCCCTGGTAGTAACTGTTGTTGTCGAGATGCAGATATGCCTTTTCCTGTGGATAGGTTGCTGCAAACTGTTGGGCTCTGGCAAACATGCCCTGAAAGACATCGCCTGTCTGTTGGGCATGTACTCCTATGGAACAGAGGAAACAGAATGCCGTGAGAATCTTACACTTTTTTGTCATATTCGCTTTTTTTATTTAGATTGTAATTGTTTTCTGATTGATGGTGTAAAGGTACGAAAATAGGGGAGTAATGTTGTTCACAGAATGAGAAATAGCGTACAATTATCGTGATTTGGAGGTGAAAATCATAAAATGTACCATTTTAAAGCTATTTTCTATAGGGTCTGTTTCAAATAGTATGGCTAATTTTGCTGAGCAATTATCAATGAAAAAATATTTTATGAACAAAAGACTAACAATTTCCAGTCTCCTGCTTACGGCATTGGCTTGCAGTTTGCCGATGAATGCAGGAGCAGCCAGGAAGAATGCAACTAAGAACAAGTATGCTGGCTATCTCTTTGCTTATTTTGAAGGTAGCGGTGGTAAACAGGAGCATCTTCGTTTTGCTATCAGCGAGGATGCCAGAAACTGGTATGCGCTCAATGAAAACCAGCCTGTCATCGCCAGCGATTCTATCAGTACCAGTGGCGGTATCCGCGACCCTCATATCCTCCGTGGTGAAGATGGTTGCTATTATATCGTGGCTACCGATATGAACACCGTGAAGAATGGATGGAAGGATAATCCGGGCATCGTACTGATGAAATCGAAGGACCTGGTGAACTGGACACACTCTAAAATCGTGTTGAAGGAAGACTACAAGGAGCACTTTAGCGATGCTTACTGGGTGTGGGCTCCACAGACCATCTACGACAAGAAGGCGAAGAAGTATATGATTTACTTCACCCTTCAGCGTACTGGTGATGGCAGAAAGAGTCTCGTTACCTATTATGCTTACGCCAACAAGGATTTTTCCGGTTTCGAGAGCGAGCCAAAGGTGCTCTTCAATGCCAAGTATGGCTGCATCGACAACGATATCATCGAGCGCAACGGCGTTTATCACATGTTCTACAAGGGAAACATCAAGAATGCCGAAGGCAAGGAGATACAGAATGGTATCCAGCAGGCTACTGCCAAGAACCTGAAGGGACCTTGGAAGGAGGACTTCAAGTTTATCGATGCCTATGCCGATACCAAGACCGGTGTAGAAGGCTCCGGTGTCTTCAAACTCAACGATAAGGATGAGTATGTGCTGATGTACGATCTCTACGGTTCGGGTAGGTATGAGTATCAGACCTCCAAGGATCTGAATACCTTCTCTACCAAGCCAGAGTCATTCCGCAAGGATTTCTTCCCTCGTCATGGCACGGTTTGTTCTGTTACCAAGGACGAGATGGAGAGATTGCAGCAGAAGTGGGGCTATGTATTGAAGCACGACTTCGTGGCTACAGGTAATCCGCTCTTCTCTCATATCCATACTGCCGACCCAGCCGTATTGGTAGATAAGGATACCTTGTGGCTTTTCGCCGGTCATGATGCCAAGGGCAATCATCCTAGCTACGAGATGCACGACTGGAAGGTTTTCTCTACCACCGATATGAAACACTGGACCCAGTATCCAACCCCACTGATGATTTCTGATTTCAAGTGGGCGAAGAGCAAGCAGGCATACGCCGGACATGTGGTGGAAAGAAACGGAAAGTACTACTGGTATGTTTCTACCAACTGGTGTGGCATCGGTGTGGCTGTGAGCGATAAGATTACGGGTCCTTACAAGGATGCACTGGGCAAGCCTATGCTCACCAACAAGGATTGCTTCGATTCCAAGCACAGTTGGGCTTGCATCGACCCAGCCATCTTCATCGACGATGACAATACACCTTATATTATATGGGGTAACGGACAGTGCTACATCGCCAAACTGAAGGACAATATGGTGGAGATTGATGGCGAAATCAAGCGCATCGATGTAGGAACCGAGTTCCCGTTCACCGAGGCTCCTTGGATTCACAAATATAATGGCAAATATTATCTGAGCTATGCTTCGGGCTGGCCAGAGAAGATAGCATACGCCATGGCGGACAACATCATGGGACCTTGGACAGCCAAGGGCATCATCAGTGAGATTGCCGGCAACAGCAATACCACTCATCCTGCCATCGTAAACTATAACGACCAGTGGCTCTTCTTCTCTCATAACGGTGCCTTGCCTGATGGTGGAAGCTACAAGCGCAGTGTCATCATCGAACCGATGGCTTACAATGCCGATGGAACCATCCGTCCTATCGCTCCAACCACCAAGGGTGTCAGTGGATTGGGCAACCCAATCTTGCCTGGTTTCCATGCAGACCCTGAAATCCTGTATTCCAACAAGACGGGTAAGTACTACATCTATTCTACCACCGATGGAAAACCGGGATGGGGTGGATACAAATACTACGTATATTCTTCTGCCGACCTGAAGGAGTGGAAGAACGAAGGTGTGGCGCTTGATGCAAAGAGCGACCAGATTTCCTGGGCCAATGGCAACCTCTGGGCTCCGGCAGCCGTAGAGGTGAAGCAGAAGGACGGCAGCTACAAGTACTATCTCTATTTCAGTGCCCGTCCTAATGATAACGGCAGAAAGCAGATGGGGGTAGCGGTTTCCGATTCTCCTACAGGTCCATTTGTTGACCTGGGTCACCCTCTCCTGGCGAAGAATCATCCGGGTTGCAACGGTCAGCTCATCGATGTGGATGTCTTCATCGACCCTGTATCCAAGAAGCCTTACCTCTATTGGGGCAACAGTTTCATGGCAGGTGCCGAGCTGGAGCCAAGCATGACCAAGATTAAGGATGAAACCGTGACCGTGATGACTCCAAAGGGAGGAAGCCTGAGGGACTATGCTTATCGCGAGGCACCATACGTGTTCTATCGCAACGGACTCTACTACTTCATGTGGTCGGTGGATGATACCGGTGCAGCCAACTATCATGTGGCTTACGGAACATCGAAGTCTCCGCTCGGTCCTATCGAAGTAGCCAAGGATCCTATCGTTCTGATCCAGGACCCACAGCACGAGATTTATGGCACAGCCCATAACTCCGTCATCCAGAAGCCAGGTACCGATGAATGGTATATCGTATATCATCGCATCAATAAGGATTACCTCCATTTCCAGCCAGGTGTACACCGTGAGGTTTGCATCGACAAACTGGAATTCAATGCCGATGGTACCATCAAGCGGGTAGTTCCTACCCATCAGGGAATTAAATAAACAACAAAAAAGAGGAAGCATCCAACTGCTTCCTCTTTTTTGTTTGCACGGTTTTCTGTTAACCGGATTTGTATATTTCTACTGAATAGAATCAGCATACTCCCTCACTGTCATTCCGAATTCCTTCTTGAAACATTGGCTGAAGTATCGGGCTGTGGCGAAACCAACTTTTTCTGCTACTGCAGCAATGCGCATCTGTGGGTTCTGCTGGAGAAGCTTGCAGGCTTCCTTCAGGCGGATGCTGTTGATGAAGCTGCTGATGTTGGCGCCTGTAATGGCACGCAATTTATTGTATAGGGTACTGCTGCTGACGCACAGGTCGGCAGCAAGGTCTTCTCTGCCGTAGTCGCTGTCAGTGATATGCGCAAGTACCTGGTCTATCGCACTCTTCAGAAAAACTTCGTCAGGACTGCTGTAGTGCTGTTTCTCAACGCTGTATTCTGTCTGCATCTGGAATCTCTCCCTGATACGTCTTCTGTTTGCGATGATATTGTCGATGCGAACCTGCAGGTCGCTGATGTTGAAAGGCTTGGTGATGTAATCATCAGCTCCGGCACGATATCCCTCGTTGCGGTCATCTCCCTTGGTTTTTGCCGTGAGCATGATGACAGGCAGCTGGGCATATTCTTTCGAGTTCTTGATCCACAAAGTAAGATCTATACCATCCATCACCGGCATCATCACGTCTGTTACAACGATGTCGAGCGGATATTTCTCTATCAGCTTCTGTGCTTTTTCGCCATTGTTGGCAGTTCTGATACAGTAGCGGGTGCCCAGCAGGCGCTTCATGAGAGCAAGCAGTTCTACGTTATCTTCTACCAGCAGAATGGTGTATTCTTTGTCGCTTTCATCAGAATCGCTTTCCGGCTGCAGTTGGTCTTGGCGTTCCATCTCCTGTAGCGTTTCGCCAGCGAAGGACTGTATCGCCTCCTGGTGTCGGGTAACTTTCACGCCATCTGCTATTTCGTTTTCATCATAACAGCTTTTGCCGATAGGGATATGGAGGATAAAGGTTGTGCCTTTTCCCTCTTGGCTCTTGCAGCGAATGGTACCATGATGCAGTTTTACCAGGTCTTTTACGAGTGAGAGTCCCAATCCGGTTCCCACAGTTTCCATCTGTCGGTAATCTCCATCCAGGAAGCGTTGGTACAGATGCTTCAGTTTGCTGACAGACATACCGATGCCATTGTCTTTCACTATGATGCATGCCTGTCCGTCCTGAATGCTGACCGTTAAGTTCACCTTGCCGCCTTGTGGAGTATATTTGGCAGCGTTACTCAACAGGTTATAGAGTATTTTTTCCAGTTTGTCGGTGTCAAACCATGCCTCCTTGCCGTTGTCGGAAAGCGAGCCGGTGTTTATATCTGTGTCAAACTGAATGTTCTTTTGTGTGAACATCGGCATCATGTCGCTGGCAGTCTGTTTGCAGAAATCCATCAGGTTTCCCTTGCTAACCTGCAGCTTGAGTTTTCCGGCTTGCGCTTTTCTCACTTCCAGTATCTGCCTGAGCATACGGCTCAGCCGGTCTATGTTGCTGTGGATGATGCCTGTTTCCTGTTCTGCGTCAGCATTCTTGAGTCTGATGGAATCGGCAGCAGCAGAGATGACAGCCAGAGGTGTGAGTAACTCATGTGTGATATTGGTGAACACCTGGGTCATCTGCAGACGGTTTCTGGTGCGGATGCGGGCATGATACCATCTTATTCCGAGACGGATGGCGAATACTGCTATACCTATATATATAAGGTATGCCCACCACGATGCATACCAAGGTGGCAGAATCCTGATTTCTATTTTATAGGGCAGTTCGCTCCATCTTCCACGGCTATCGGCTGCCTTGATGCGCAGATGATACGTGCCTGACGGAATGTTCTCGAAGGTTGCCTGACGGATATTTGAACTGACGGTATGCCATTTTTCATTATATCCCTCCAGCAGGTAAGCGTATTTGCATTGCTTGGTGTTGTTGTAAGCCAGGAGAGCAAACTCTACCCCAAACTTATAGATGGAGGCTGGCAACACGATGCGGCGCATGAAGGCAGGACTCAGGTCGCTTATTTCATTTCGTAGGGTGGAGTCGATGGCTGCATACCGCTTTTCATTGAGCAGCAGGTCGGTTACGATGATATTGTAAGGCGATTTGTTGCTCTGTGACGGTTTGATGTGAGCCGTATTGATGCTTACGAGGTCCTTGCCCGATCCCAGAAAGACCTGGTTGCCGAACCGGAAGGCGGAATTGGCTTGGAAGAACATGCTTCCCAGACCATCTTCACTGGTATAGTTGGTATACTGCAGATTACCGCCTGCATCGATGGATAGCATGATGAGTGCATCATCTGTAGTAATCCAGATATGTCCTGCTGCATCTTCTATGATTGAGAAGGCACGGTCTAGCTTATCTGGAAACTGATTGCAGATACTCTCAAATGCATCTGTCTCAGGAACGTATCTGTAGAGGCCACCACTCTTCGAGATGGCAAGAATATGATGATGCTGGTCTTCAATACAGTTGGTTACATCGGTAATACCCAATCGCTGGTTGCCGAGGTTGTAGCTTTTCTGCTTGAGTGTCTGTGGTTGCTGAAAGTTGCCGCTGAGGCAGATGATGCCTTTGTTTTCGGTGGCTATCCATATTCTGCCCAGATGGTCTTCCTGCAGGTTTGATACAATGGCATTCAGTTTCATATTGACCGTTTTTCCTGAAGGCAATATATAGTTGAGCCAGTTATTCTCGCCCACGAATGTAATGCCCTTCCGGGTTGTGAGAAGGGCTTTGACATAGTTGGTCTTCACGAATTTGCAATTCTGGCTGTTACAGAGTTTCGTCTCTCCGTTTTGGATGCGGATGATGCCGTAACCATGACTGGCAAGCCAGACTTCTCCCTCTTTCTTCTGCATGATGTCATTGATACGTGTGTTCGTCACCTGGTAAGGAATGCCTTGCAGCCCCGGTATTTTCTGATTGAAGAGGGTGGATTGGGTGTTCTTGTCGTAGAGGGCGATGCCTGCCGGTGCCAATGCCAGCCATAAATGGTTGCCATCCAGTGTGGAAATGGCGTTGATACCATTAATGGTCAGACTGCTATGGGTAATGGAGTTTAACTGGAAGATAGGAATGCGTGTGCTGAGATGCAGCAAGCCCTGGTTGAGGGTCAGAGCCCAGAGATTGCCCTTACAGTCTGAAGCCAGGTCCATGGTACTTTGTAGGGGGTAGGACTTCTGGTTGCCTATTTCCCTGACATAGTTGAACCCGTCGGCGAGCCGGTGCTCGTCGAGAATGCCGATACCATCTCGTGTACATGTCCAGATGGTGTTGGATATGGGATCTTCTATGATATTATAGTTGATGGTGAAGTCTTTTCTTCCTTTATAATAGCTGGTGTAACCAGGACTGGACAGATTTCCGGGCGTGTTCAGACAGAAAACACCTTTCTCCCATGTTCCTATCCAGAGTCGGCCTTTCCGGTCGAAGGTCATGCAGTGGGCTGCGGCGAATTTCTCTTTCGGAATATTGAGCTGGTATAAAGTCCGCTCTTCTGCGTTGATGCGGTATATGCCATGTTCCCAGGTTCCCATATAGATATTTCCATCTTTGTCTTGGGCAAAGCTCTGCACTTCACGAAAGTTCAAGGCATGTCGCTTGCCATTGGCATCTGTTACCTGGGTGTTGCCTTTATGGAAGATCTGGAATTTCCTGTTTTTTCTCCTGTATCTTACCAGATAATCGCCGTAGCCCATCCATACGTCACCATTGCGGGCGGTAAAGAGGGGATATACATGCTTGTCTGTTGTCTTGAGGGGCATCTTGAAAATGGTGAACCGCTTGGTGGTCTTGTCCATTCTGACCAGTCCTTCTTCTGTTCCTATCCAGATGCCGCCATCGTGGTCTGCTGTCATGCTGTTGATTCTGTTGCTTGGCAGTAGAGTTGGTGATTGCCCCTGGTTCCGATAGTAAGTGAACTGGTATCCGTCGTATGTCTTGATGCCATTGTCTGATCCTATCCATATCAGTCCCTGCTTGTCTATGAGCATGCATTTCTGTTCCTCAGAGGCTGCTGTGCTTACGGTGTTGCGAACTTCAAAGGGGATGTTGGCTGCCCTTGAAGTCAGACTACTCATCAGCAGACAGACTGCGATGGAGATGAGTAGTTGGAAATAAACTTTAATTAATCCTGAATCCATGTCTTCTTATGTAAATGAAATTATGATGCAAAGATAAGAAGAATAACTTAAAGCACGGAAAAAATAAGATAAGATTTTGGTTTACAGGTCAATAATTATCTGATAGTGTACGAGTAATAATAATAATTGTACGTCTATTGTGATACTTTCTGCATATCTCATGATGTGTATCTGAAATAACGGTATTATATGCAGGGATGAAAAAAAATGATATAAATTTGCACCGTCTTTGGATATATGTACATGAAAGAGATAGATTGTATACTTTTATAAAATAAATAGAAGAAAGCGATATTGATATAATAAAATTAAACAACTTTACGATTTTAAAAGCATTAACAGCAATGAAAAAAAAGCAATTGTTGACATCGTCACGAAGGTTGATGTTTGCATCTGTCCTGGTTCTCATGGGAACAAGCAATCAGACTATGATGGCTGCCCGTATGGTTCAGGAAGCGCAACAGGATAATCTGGTGAAAGGTAAGGTAGTAGATGATAAGGGTGAACCTATCATCGGTGCAACCATTAAGGAAAAAGGAACTTCTAATGGAGCTGTTTCTGATATTGACGGAAACTTCAGCTTCAATGCCAAGGATGGGGTAGTTCTTGAAGTATCATACATTGGTTATAAAACCCAGAATATCAAGGTCGAGGCTGGAAAGGAGCTCAACATCAAGATGGAGGAAGAGGGTCAGGCTTTGAATGAGGTGGTAGTGGTAGGTTATGGTACCGTGCAGCGCAAGAACTTCACGGGTTCTGTTTCTACCGTGAATGTTGCCAATTCTCCTGTTGCCAATATTCCTACTACCAGTGCCATGAACGTATTGCGTGGTTCTGTTACGGGTATTACCATGTCGCAGGAGCAGGGTGCCGGACAGAATCCTTCTGTTCAGGTTCGTGGTCAGAAGTCTGTCAATGGCGGTTCATCTCCACTGATCGTTGTCGATGGTGTCATCTACATGGGGCCTTATTCTGATATTGACCCTAATACCATCCAGAGTGTAAGCGTACTGAAGGATGCTACCTCTCTGGCTGCCTATGGTTCACAGGCTGCCAATGGTGTGATTATGGTTACCACCAAGAAGGGTGTACTGGGCAAGCCGGTCATCAACTTCAACTCTTCCTGGTCGTTCTCTACTGCTGCTTCCAAGCCTGATGTGCTCAGTCCGAAAGATTATATCAGAAAGGTGAATACGCTGTCAGGACTTGCTGAGGATGCAGACCCTACATGGATGCAACAGTTTGAATACGAAAACTACAAGGCTGGTAAGACCATCGACTGGTTTGATTACTGTACCCGTACCGGATTGATGCAGAACTATGCGGCTTCTGTTTCGGGTGCTACCGAGAAAGTTAACTATTTCCTTTCCGGCAGCTATGCAGACCAGCAGGGTGTGGTAAAGGGAGATGATTATTCCCGTACTTCCCTCAATATGCGTTTGCAGAGCGATATCACCAAGTGGTTGCAGGTGGGCGGTCAGGTAGCCTATACCTACAGAGATTATTCCGGTCCTACAGTATATGATCTCTACCAGGCAGTCCGCTTGAGTCCATACGGCAGAGCAGAGCGTGCTGATGGTGGTGGCTTGGAAAAATATCCGATGTCAGAGGGTGTTTACCGTGTCAACCCGATGTGGGATGTACTGAGTGGTACCAAGGACGATCATGATACCTATCATACCCTCGACCTCAAGGGACATGTTTTGCTCACCTGTCCATGGATAGAGGGTCTTACCTTCCGTGTGAACGGTACTTATTCTATAGAGAATGTAGAGCGAGACCAGTTTACCCACGAAGGATATTATGTGAAGGAAGGAACTTCCGACGACCGATATTCTCAGGCAACCATTGCCGGCTATCTTGCCAAGGCAAACGGAAGCAATGCCCGTACCAAGAATACCTATTGGGTTTGGGATAACATCCTCAACTATAATCATCAGTTTGGTGATCACTATGTGGATGCCACTTTCGTATATACCCGTGATTCCAAGGAATATGACTACCGTGGCATGAACGGTTCCGATTTCTCTTCATTGGGCAACACCCTGTTTGGTGCATACGGCCTGAACTATGCGGCTACGCAGAAAATCAGCAACACCGGATATAATAAGAAGAACGATATCGGTTATCTGTGGCGTATCAACTACAATTACAAGGATACCTATCATCTCAGTGCATCCCTGCGCCGCGATGGTTCCTCTGTCTTTGGTGCCAACAGCAAGTGGGGTAACTTCCCTGCCGTGGGACTCGCCTGGACAGCCAGCAACGAGAAGTTCATCAAGGCCATCAAGCCAATTTCTTACTTGAAACTGAAGGCTTCCTGGGGTAAGAACGGTAACCAGTCGCTCAGTCCATACGAGACCTTGCAGAAGATTACCCTCGGACAGGCTGGTGGCTTCAGCTATCCTTTCGGCAATACTTCAGAGGTAACCTGGGCACAGCGCATCACCTCTATGGGTAACCCTAATCTGGGATGGGAATCAACAGAGTCTATCAACTATGGTTTTGAACTCGGACTCCTGAAAGACCGTATCAACATCCAGGTAGATGCCTACAACTCCAAGACCACCAACCAGATATTCAACCGCTCCATCCCTGTGATGATCAATGGTCTTTCCTCAATGAAGGCAACCATGGGACGTGTTGACAACTGGGGTATCGAGGTGAATGTGAACACCAAGAACATCATGACCAAGGACTTTACCTGGGAAAGTGCGCTCAACTTCTATATGAACCGCAATACCTTGAAGGAACTCTATGGTGACGGCAAGGACGATTTGAGCAACTCCCTCTTCCTGGGCAAGTCGCTCGGTGCCATCTATGGCTATAAGCCAACGGGTATCGTGCAGGCTGCCTATGGTGCTGATGGCAAGCCTCTCTATGATGCCAGCGGAAATATGCAGGTATGTGATGCCGACAAGGCGTATGCCGAAGCCAACAGTGCCAAGCCTGGTGATGTGAAGTTTGCCAATGTGGATGGCAGTGCAGATGGTAAGATTACGGCAGAAGACCGTACCATCCTGGGATACAATAAGCCAAACTTCACCATGAGTCTGGGCAATACATTGAAGTATAAGGATTTTGAACTCTACTTCCTCTTCACTGGTCTCTTCGGCGGTAACGGCTATGCCAAGGCAACCAACCTCTATGCTTATCAGACCAACTCAGACAATAAGGATGACAACAACCTGAATCATGGCTGGTGGACTGCAGAGAACAAGAGCAATAAGTATCCACGCATCGACTACAATGATGGCAGATACCGCCCATTGCAAAGCTATGCCTTCATCCGCTTGCAGAGTCTGAGCCTTTCCTACACCTTCCGTCAGGCATGGTTGAAGAAGGCGATGATTGATAACCTCAAGTTGTATGTAACCGGTCAGAATCTCTTTACCCTTACAGGTTGGGATGGTGGCGACCCTGAGGTCAAGCAGACCTTGGGTACAGGTTATTCATACGGTTATCCACTGTCAAGAACAGTATCTGTGGGTTTAAATCTTACATTCTAATTTTAAAAAAGCATTCATCATGAAAAAAGATAAAATATTGCTTTTGGCGTTGGCTGCCGTTACTCTGGGAATGACAGCCTGTAATGACGATGACTTCCTGAAAGAGAAGCCAAAGACCATCTTCACCACCGACGATGCATACAATACGACCGACCAGGTGGAAGCTATGGCCTCTAATATGTATCAGCATATCCGCTATTGGTACCAGACAGATAAGTTCCTGAAGGGACTGGGTACAGATATCCTTGATACACCTTATTATCGCAGCACTTCGGGTGGTTCATGTAACTTCTCCAAATGGTCTTCTACCTCCAATTCTTCCAACAAGGTATATGAAGCTATGTATATGCTGGTGAATTATGCCAACCAGACGCTGGAGGGTTATAACGCTCCAAACTTGACCTGGACCGATGCTGAGAAGAAGAAAGAGATGTATGGTGAGATCATGTTCTTCAGAGGATATGCTTATCTCTCTTTGGGCGAACTCTTCGGCGGTGTGCCATTGGTTGACAAGTTCAACAAGGAACTGAAGCTCGACTTCGCCCGTTCCAGCCGTGAGGAGACCTATCAGTTTGCCATCAAGGATTTGAAGACAGCCATAGAGAATCTTCCAGACTATCCTTCCGAGGCAGGTAAGGTAGGAAAGGGAGTGGCATACCACTTCCTCGCTGAGGCTTATCTGGCATTGGCTACCATCAAGAATAACGACCAGACATACCTGCAGCAGTCTATCGACTATGCCAATAAGGTAATGGAGTTGCATCCATTGATGACCCAACGCTTCGGTACCCGTGCCACCCCAGGTTCCGGTGAGACTAAGAACGGGGTAGATGCTTATTATCCAGATGGTAACGTGTTCTTCGACCTGTTCCAGGAAGGCAACTATGATTACAGCGAGGGCAATACCGAGGCTCTTTGGACCTTGGAGAATGACTATGCCGTATATCATAAGTTTGGTGGTGACAACTACGTAAATACTCCAAGAGAGTATTCGCCAATCTTGAGAGAGGTGACCTGGAAGCCTGAATATAAAGAGGAGGGAGCTTCTGACGGACCTTGGTCAAACAACATCGATGAGGCTCTCTATCCTGGTGGCAATACATGTGCCTTGCTGGGAGGTCGTGGAATCGGTGGTACTTCGCCAACCAACTACGTTATCGAAGATATCTGGAAGAACGATGAGGGTGATATCCGAAATGCAGCCTGCAACATCCGCCGTACCTTCAAGTGTCTGGACAAGAAGCATTCCATGTATGGCAAGGAAGTGCCAATGAGCATGCTCGATTTCTCCAGTCAGATGATTACCGAGTATTACCCTGTATGGACCAAACTGGCTCCTGTTGATGACTGGGGCTACGATGACCTGAAGGATGGTGGCAACCGTTCCAATATGTATTGCGACCAGTATGCCACCCGTTCTGCCGAGACCCTGCTTCTAAGAGCTGAGGCTAAGTTGAGAAAGGGAGACAAGGAGGGAGCTGCTGCCGATGTCAATATCCTGCGCAACCGTGCCCAGTGCAAGGTGAAGGCACAGGCTTCAGACATGACCTTGCAGTACATCCTTGATGAGCGTGCAAGAGAGTTGTTTGGTGAGGAACGCCGTTGGAACACCTTGCTCCGTATGGGCGAAGATGGCATCAAGAGCATCAATACCCATGCCATGTATATGGTGGCTCAGCCTTATTGGGGTGGATTCTTCCAGCCTAATGTGGAGCCTATTACCAAGTGGACTCTCTTCCCGATTCCACAAAATGTGATAGACAGTAATACTGAAAATAAAATTGAGCAAAACCCAGGTTGGGAATAAGCTCCAAATCTTCAATAACACAACAAGAAAAGAGACAAAGAAAACTATCGGAAGATATGTTTTCTTTGCCTCTTCTATTTATGAACTGTTCTATTCAGCTTGTCTGAAATGTTCCAAAGCAGCGGCTACTCCATCTTCTTCGTTGGAAAGCGTGATGTAGTCGGCTTCGGCTCTAACCTCTGGTGCTGCATTCTGCATGGCTACCCCCATGCCTGCCAGTTTCAGCATGCTCAAGTCGTTGTAGCCATCTCCGAAAGCAATCATATCGGCTGGGGTGAGATCGATTTTCGCCAGAAGGCGGAGCAGGGACTTTGCCTTGTCGATGCCTTTAGGAACCAGTTCCAGAAAGAATGGGGCTGAACGGAAGATGTCCATCCTGTCGCCCAGAATCTCAGAAAGCTCGTTTTCTGCCTTGAGCATATCTGCCGGGTCGCCTGTCATGAGGAGCTTGGTTGGGTGAGGCTCCAGGGTTTCGAATAGGTTTTCTACCTTTCGGATGTTCATCTTGTTGATGCGCGATTCTTCTTTCACATACTGGTCGTCGGGCATCTCGGTGATAATCTCGTTGCCGGCGTAGCCGAGAAGGGCATGATTCTTCTCCTTCGCGTACTTATATAATATAGGTATCACTTCGTCGGGCAGGAACTGGGCGAAGAGTTTTTCTCCAGTCTTGGCATTGACGATGTTTCCGCCATTGTAGGATAGGATATAGCCGCCTCGCTTATCCAGCTCCAGGCATTCGGCTACCGGTTCGATGCCGTAGGTTGGTCTGCCTGAAGCAAGGATGATAACAACGCCCTCGGCTTCTGCCTGGAGCAGCGCTTCACGGGTTTTCGGGGTAACCACCTTATCGTGGTTGGTCAGGGTGCCATCCAGATCGAGGGCGATGGCACGGTATGGAAGATGATTCATATTTGATATATTATTGTATTTCTAATTTGGCTGCAAAGGTAAGATAAAAAAACGATTGTGACAAAAAAATGAGCTAAATATGATATAAATATAGGTGTTTGACAGGTTTTTGACTGATAATTATCTATTTTTTATTGTTTATTATACACTATACTCGGAAAGTTTTCTTATCTTTGCAACCGAAATGACAAACAATAATGTAAATTAATAAAACCTATTCGACAATGAAGAGATTAATTTCAGCAGTATTGCTTTCTGCAGCCGTAGTTGTGCCAACCATGGCGAAGAATGCAAAGACATTGAGTAATGGTTATCCTTTTACTCAGGTTCCTTTTACCAGTGTGAAGATTTCACAGAACACCTTCTGGGGTGCCCGTCTGAAGGCTGCCCGCGAGGTAACTGTGCCATTGGCTTTCAGCAAATGTGAGAGCGAGCACCGTTACAAGAATTTCGATATGGCGGCTTATACCTTGCAGCATCCTAACCACCCGGGGTTGGAAACTAAGGAGTGGAATGTAAGCAAGTTTATGGGCTTCTCTTTCGATGATACCGATGTGTATAAGACCATCGAAGGTGCCAGCTATATTCTCCAGACTTATCCAGACAAGAAACTGAAGGCTTATATCGACAGCGTACTCGATGTAGTAGGTGCTGCTCAGGAGCCTGATGGCTATCTCTATACAGCCCGTACCATCAACCCAAAGCATCCACACCAGTGGTCGGGTGACAAGCGTTGGGTCAAGGACGAGGATTTGAGCCACGAGCTTTACAACCTCGGTCACATGGTAGATGCTGCATGTGCTCACTATCAGGCTACCGGAAGCACCAAGTTCCTGAACATCGCCAAGCGTTATGCTGATTGCGTGGTGAAGGAGGTGGGTCCTAAGCCAGGACAGGCTACTATCGTTCCGGGACATCAGATTGCTGAGATGGCTTTGGCTCGTCTCTATACCTTGACTGGCGAGAAGAAGTATCTGGATGAGGCTAAATATCTGCTCGACTATCGTGGCAAGACTCATATCCGCAACCCATATTCTCAGAGTCAGGCTCCTATCCTGGAGCAGAAGGAGGCGGTGGGTCATGCTGTTCGTGCCGGATATATGTATGCTGGTATTGCTGATGTGGCTGCCCTGACCAAGGATTCTGCCTATATGCAGGTGATCGACCGTATCTTCGAAAACATCGTAGGCAAGAAATACTATCTTACAGGTGGTGTGGGTGCCCGCCATGCAGGTGAGGCATTCGGTGCCGATTATGAGTTGCCAAACATGACTGCCTACAATGAGACCTGTGCAGCCATCTCTATGGTTTACCTCTTCGAGCGTATGTTCCTCCTTCACGGCGAGAGCAAGTATATTGATTGTATGGAGCGTACCTTATATAATGGCGTCATCTCGGGTATGAGCATGGATGGCGGTAGATTCTTCTATCCTAACCCATTGTCAAGCGACGGCAAGTATAAGTTTAATGCCGATGGCAACACTACCCGCCAGCCATGGTTCGGATGTGCCTGCTGCCCAAGTAACCTGAGCCGCTTCATCCCTTCTATCCCTGGTTATCTCTATGGTGTGAAGGACAACAATATCTATGTGAATCTCTTTGCCGGTAATACGTCTACCATCAAGGTGAACGGCAAGGATGTGGTTCTGGAGGAGACTACCGGGTATCCTTGGAACGGCGACATCAAGATTGCTGTGAAGAAGAGTGGTGTGAAGAATGCCAACCTCCTGGTTCGTATTCCAGGCTGGGTTCGCAACCAGGTAGTGCCTAGCGACCTTTACAAGTATAGCGATGCAGAGAAGCCAGCATACACCGTAACAGTAAACGGTAAGGCTGTAGAGGCTGACCTCAACGCCAACAAGGGTTATCTGCCTGTTAAGAACATTAAGAAGGGCGATATCATCCGCATCCATTTCGATATGCCTATCCGTACGGTTGTGGCTAACGGCAAGGTAGCTGATGATAAGGGAAAGGTAGCTGTTGAGCGTGGTCCGCTGGTATATTGTGCTGAGGCTGTAGATAACCAGAACGAGCCTGTGCTCCGTGCTGTGATGGCTAAGAAGCCTGCTTTCTCTCTGGTAGATAACTACAGCATCGAGAACACAGAGACCAAGGGTGCTCCTGCCTTCTCTGTCAAGGCTATCCAGACTTCTTCACAGGTTCTCGACCAGGCTGCTGATGGTGCCGTTTCTGTCAAGAATCAGAAACTCACTCTGATTCCTTACTATGCATGGAATCATCGTGGCGCCAACCAGATGAATGTCTGGTTCTATCAGGGCTTGTCGTTTATGGATAAGTAATAAATAGTTTTTAAAATATGAAAGCTTGGCAATGACGTTTGCCAGGCTTTCTTGTTAATATAGGTTAATCCCATTAAGAAAAACACTTTTTTTCCGTTTATGTAGTAGTTTTGAACAAATAAAGCAAAAGAGAGCAAATGACAGAGAATGAATTCATCCATATCGTTCCGCAGTTGCGGCAGATAGCCTTGCAGATCAGTCAGGGTTATGGCGTTGGCTGTGATGAGGCTGAGGACATCGCACAGGATGCGATGCTCAAGCTCTGGGCTATCAAGGAAGACATTCAGTCTGCTGCTCATGCCAAAGGTTCGATGGGCTGCATAGCCAAGCATCTTTGCATCGACTTCTTTCGCAAGCGGAAGATGATTTCGATAGATGCCCAGCCTTTCGATAAGTCGCCTAGCCACTATGCGCCGCCCGATGTAGAAGTGGAAAACTCGGAGAACGAGCTGTGGCTGCAAAAACGCCTCAAGGCTCTGCCCTCCAACCAATATCAGGTGCTTTATCTGCGACAGGTAGAGAAGAAAAGCTCTGAGGAAATAGCGCAAATCGTGGGCATCACCCCTGAATCTGTATCTGTCTTGCTTTCGAGGGCAAGAAAGCAGATGTTGCAGGAAATCAGAAAAAGATGTCGATAGCCCTTATATATAAATAGGTATAATCAATAAAGGAGGAAACTGGATATGAACGAAAAAGAAAAGGACATACGACTGTTGCTCGACCGATTTATGGCTGGTGAGACTTCTCTGGAAGAGGAGGCTCTGATAGGGGAGTGGTTTCGTAAGCATCCCGATGTGAGCGATGACTTGAAGGAATACCAGATGATGTTTGGATATTTCGACGAGGGTATGCCTCTTGACCATGAGGCGGAGGAGCGTGTAGAAAATGCTCATCCAAAGGCTAAGGCACGAATGCGTCGCCTATGGTTGCCGATAGGTATGGCTGCATCCATCGCCCTGCTCTTTGTGATTGCCATTCCTCGGATAGGTCAACAGACAGAGCATCGGGATGATTCGAAGATGGCTCAACTCGATGGCAGAACGACTCAGGAGGATGTTGATTCTGCTGTTGCCCACGAGGAGAAATCGACAGATGCCAATCTTTCCATGCCTGAAAAGATAAAAAAGTCGGGTGATTCCGTATCTCCCAAGACAAGGAAGCACAAGCAGAGGCAATATCGTCAGCATCTGTTTGCTCCTACTCCTCCAACGCTTTGGATAGCTCAGAATATTGCTACCGATTCTTTGTTGGCAGAGCCGGAAAAGCTTGCTGATGCGCATCTCCGGGAGATGGAGACACTGCAGAACGAAATGTTCTTCAAACTCTATCTCGTCGATGCTCTTCAGACCCAGTCGCTCAATGCCGAAATTGCCAGTGCCTCGTTCGAAAGCGAGGAGAATGTGCATGATGAGGACTATGTGAGTGGTGACCAAGAGGTTTATTAAAAAGAAACAATTAAAAAGAAGAATATGAAAACAACTTTTAAATTAGCATTCGTGGCTTGCCTGATGATGCTCTCTTCGGCTTGCCATGCTCAGGAGCCTATACCGGCTATCGACCAGGCTTTTGATGTATTCGCACAGGATTTGTTGAAAGGCGACTTTGTTACTTCTTCCTCTATGAATACCTATAATATTGGTATGATGAAGGGATTTGAGTTCGCTATTCCTGAGAGAAAGCAGAAAATGGTGGATACCTTTCAAAAGGCTTTATTGAGCAATAGTCGCCTCGCTTATATTAGTTTTACCAAGAAAGCGGGTTCTGCCAGCATTGAGACGAATCGGGTGGGATATGGCAAGGATAATTCCATGACTTACGAGTTTGGTACTCACAAAGACCGCAACTATAACCTGCAGTATTTCCGCGACAGCAAGGATTCTACCATGCGATATGTTTATGCCTTGGTATGGTATCAGGGAATGGATCGTTCGGTAAAGGGCAGTGTATATAAGTTCTACTCCAAGGATCCGCAAACCTATAAGAAGCCATTATCTTATAAGATGAATGCTGTTCAAGGTTTGGATTCTCTTGTTTCTCTAGGCAACATCAGGTATAACAAAAATCTGGTTCGCAGTTATGACTTGGAGATGACTCCGCCAAAGGATGCTGCAGAGTTTATAATGCAACTCAACACGCTCCGTGCTGCCTTTAAGAATGCCAGAGACCAATACCCTTATTTTGGAAATCAGGTGACTCGGCGTACCCTCCAGACGGGCATTGCCAACAAAATAGTCAAGCTTTGTAAGGGATACGGCAAGTTGCTGAATGCTGACGAGAAGAAATTCTGCGCCTCTTCGCTGAATAAGATGAAGAAGGATACAGACGATGAATATCTGCAGAGTCTTCTGGAACTGACTGCCAATTCTTTGAGGAAGTAGCAAGTTCTGGAGGTATAAACTGAGGAAAATGTGAAACTCTCTCTCTTAAAATACCGCTTAAAGCGATATTTGCTCTAAAATTATCATTTTCTAGACTTCGGTCTTGTTATAATTTCGTAACTTTGTACGCAAAAAGTAAACGATATGACTAAGAAATTGATAATGATATTAGGCTTGGTGCTTTCATCCATGTTGATGAAAGCCCAAGCTTTTTTTGTGCCTTTTCCGAAGGCTAAGGACAAGTATTGGCAGAAGCAGGTGCCTCTGGCGATGCGCAACGACTATATCCGTTTGGGTAATCTTTATCAGAAGAAGCCTTGGAATGCTATTCCCAATGAAATCTTTGCTGAGTTCCGAACCAATGGTAACCGAACCCGATACGAGGCAAGGAGTTTTGATATCCGCAAGCAGTTTGTCTGTCTGGTGATGGCAGAAATCATGCAGGGAAGGGGACGGTTCCTGCCTTCCATCCGCAAGGGTTTACATTATTTTATAGAGAAGGAACCCTGGTGGGGAATCCCGGCGCATTATCCGAAAGACCATCCTGAAAAGGATATCCAGCCGGTTGATCTCTTCAATGCTGAGACGGCAGGCATGCTTGCCTGGACCCTCTATATGCTGGAAGATGAAATCAACAGAAAGGAAAAGGGACTCTGCGACCAGGTGAGAAGTGAGATTGATCGCCGGTTCCTAAAGCCGGTATTGAATCAGCCGCAGGGCTGGAAGAACAATGCCAACAACTGGAATACCTGGATTACTGCCAACTGGTTGCAGACGGTACTTATCTGCGAGCAGGATGCCAAGCAGCGGGATGCAGCCTTCAAGGGAGTGCAGCAATGTCTGCGAACCTTTATGAAGGGGTATCCGGATGATGGCGGTTGCGAGGAGGGTGTCAGCTACTGGGATTGTGCCGGAGCCTCGTTCTTCGAATCGCTCTATTTCATGCAGTTTGCACCTAAGCAGGCTGTCTTGACATTGAACGATGCTCAGAAGAAGAAGGTGGAGAACATGGGCAGATTCATCACTACGATGTATATCAACGACCTTACCTTCGTGAATTTCTCGGATGCCCAGGCTCAGAATGTTCCGAACATCAACATCCTCTTCCCTTTTGGTGAGTATCTCCAGAATGAGCAGATGATGCAGCTGGCGGCTTATGTGGGCAAGAAATACCTGTATTCCCTCAAGCCTACAACGCTCTTCCTGAAATCGGGCAACTATCCGAAGCTGGGCAGGGAGCTGATGCTTCTCTCCATGTTGCTGAAGTATCAGGCAACAGCAGCTGTGGAACCTAAGACGGAAGATGCCTATCTGGTAAATTCCCAGATTATGGTGGCGAGCAACAAGAACTGGTTTGTGGCTGCGAAAGGCGGTAACAATGCCGAGAGCCATAACCACAATGATATCGGAAACTTCATCGTTTATCACAACAATCAGCCGGTGGTCATCGACCTGGGTCGTGATACCTATACATCCAAGTCGTTCAGCAACCAGCGTTTCGAGCTGATGAACTGCCGTTCGGCTTATCACAATGTTCCTATCATCAATGGTTTGGAGCAGAAGGATGGCAGGAAGTATCGTGCCGAGAAGGTGAATCATGTCTTTGCAGATGGTGTTTCTTCCCTATCGTTGAATCTCGAAAAGGCTTATACCGAAGGAGCGCATGTGGAGAAATGGCAGCGTAACATCGCCTTGGACCGGGAGTACAACTGGGTAGAAGTAACCGAGCAGTACAAGCTCGATTCCCTGCAGATAGAGAAGGACCGACTGAACGGTCAGGTTTTCGATAATCAGATTATCCTGATGGCGTATGGCAAGCCGGTGGTTCAGAAGGCAGGCAGAATCCTCCTTCAGGGCGGTTTGGTTCGTCTGGAATATGATGCGCAGTATCTTTCGGCGTCCGTAGAAAAGGTGCAGATGACGGATGGCATCATGAAGACGCAGTGGAAGGATAACATCTATCGCATCATTCTCCGACTGAACGATAACTATCCGATGGCAAAAGTGAAATACCGGTTCGTAGGAACGAGGTAAAGTTTTTGTCACATCCTCTTACTTGTCTTTTTCTCGCGAAAAAAGTTTTTCGTGAGAAAAAGTCTCAAAGTCTCATTCTTTGAAGAAAAATGTAGTATATCTGCTTGATTTATAGTAGTATAAGAGAATGATACTTTTCGGATTACTTTACAAAAAAGTCTCATTAAAGTCTCATCGAAGTATCATAAAATGCCCCTTATGGGGATTTGTGTCTAGAAAAAAAAGAATAAAAACAGAGAAATGTCTACGATTTTAGTATTCCAAAATTGATTGTGTCTATCTTTTCAGTACAACAGGGCTTAGGAATAAGCACTTTGGCTGGTCTGTCTGTGCCCGTCAAGTGGGCACTCAGGGACCACGTGATGGGCATCGATAGACCAAATGACGGGCATTCGTTGCCCATACGTTGGGCATTGAGTGCCCTGTAGTTTCCTATATTTAGTTTACTACCTAGAGTCTTATTCCTGGTGAAGGTTGA
>OBCI01000040.1_pt1 | contig 45190 bp, 38 predicted proteins | sample 1495881 | NCBI WGS metagenome assembly OBCI01 (sample SAMN03418262, study PRJEB22391) | human gut metagenome | biome: human-gut; feature: organic feature; material: feces | host: Homo sapiens | place: Tanzania | collected 2013-01 | reverse complement strand
TTTTGTCGCTTTGCAAGCAAAATCCCACTAAACCCTATAGGTTGCGGATTTGAGGTTATTGATAAACTACGACTTGTCCTGCACCGCGACAATTAGTACAAGTTACAGACAAAGGATTACCGTAAGGATCAAATTGAACTCTACCATACTCGTCCGTTATATAGATGGCCCTATTTCCTTTACAAACAGGACAAGTAATAAGGGTTTGCTGAGGGGTATATTCTTCATCATCGCCATCAAGAGCTTCCCTTATTCTATCTACACGTCTCTTGTTTTTAAGCATTGAATTATTGTAATTCTCCTCTACGGAACGTTCCATACTACCAGCTTCCCTTTCTGCAGCCTCGCCAAATTTGCCAGACCTTTTCTCAATCATCTCCAAGGCTTCTGTAGCAGCCTTTCGGCTAGACGCACCTTTACAAGAGACTATTACGAAACTACTACATACCAATATAATAGTTCCTAATGCCATTATTTTATTAAAATTCAAATCCATAAGCATTTATAATTAGATGTTTATTGCAAGAATTTCTCCTTTTAATATTTTTATCTACTATAATTTGAACCACAACTAACAGAGCAAGGACATGACCCGTTTCTACTGTAATTTGATCCACAACTTGAAGCACAAGTACAATCCATAACAAGGGAATTCTCCGTAGCCTGCGCATCTTCCAATTCAAATTCTACCAATATCGGAGAAACCTTATTCTCTGGGGAAAGAACAAGAGTGTCCGTATAGGATTTTAATTCTACTAAAATTTCACTCATTATTATTTGACTATTAATTTGACTATTTTTTCTATTCTTTTTCGCATTGCTACATTCTTGTCCCTCTCAGCAAGCAATAGTCTATATTCACAATTTGCAAAAAATATCACCTTAAATGACTGACAAGTAAATGTATTCTGTTTGCTTATGTCATGATTACAAATGTAATTCATGCCAGGACATATTGTACATATAGAATGTAACAAGCATTTTTTACAAATAGGAGAAATAAAACTTGCATGGTCATGGAAATCAACATGAGCCTTAACCTCCCGAGCCTCTTCAATCGAAATTGTTACTGGCGAGAAAAGATGACAAGCATATTCTATTCCATCACAATCAATACAAACCAAATCTTCACCACAACTACAGTTCTTCTGTCTAAGCCTATTTGACATCATAACATCGTCTATACAAATATCAAGCATAGAGAATGGATGCAAATTAGGATTGGCAAGATAGTATTCGATAAGTAAATGTAATTGAGTGTTTAACACTTTCAAGTGTTCCTTATCCCAAGTTACATGTTTACCCATAGCTAAATCTGCTGTTATTGAAGAGAATCCTGCCTCATGAAGGAATTTTACGCCATCACTTAAAGTGGATAAGGTTTGAGGTGAAATCGTCAATTTTACAGTTTGATTAGGCCAAAGTTTTGCAAAGAAATCCAATTTTACTCGTGCTGCAGAACTTGACCTATTCAAATCTTGCATCAAGCGATTCCCATCAAAACTAAGTCCGAGACAAAAGCGATCTTTGTTTTGTTCCAGCCATGCAATGTTTGTTTCATCAATCAAAGTTCCGTTTGTTACAGCAAAGATTTGCCGTAACTTCTGGTTAAAATGTTGTTGCCATAACCATTCTGAAATACTTTTTAATAAGGGGAAAAACATCATTGGCTCACCACCCATAAACTGAACATCAAACTCTGTGTATTCATTGTCTAAAGCTTGAATTTGCCTTAACAATGATTTTTTTGCCATATCAAAAGACATCTGCTTTTGAACTTGTTTGGGTTCATAGCAATATACACAATGCAGATTACAGCCATAGGTAACCAACAACATGATTGTCTTCCTTTTTACCATATTCCTAAAATTTAGTATTTCCACAAACTGGACAGGAAGTTGCACTTAACGGTAAAGCCTGTCCGCATACAGGACAAATCTTTGGTTTGGTACCATGCAGAATACGTTCATATTCACCAGATTCATACCACTTGATAAGCTCAGAAGCACGGACAATCGTCCAAGGATGATCTTCATCAAAAATGGTCAATGTCTTGATGATTTTATCTGTTGTACCTCCATATTTCTTATCAAATTCTCGTGCCTGCTGCATAAAGCCTTCCACAGAAGCTGTATCATAATACTTTAGAGGGAGACCCGACATCTTCATAATAGCACTCAAAGCTGCATTTAAATCTTGACAAGCCAACAAGCCCGCACGGTCGGCGGTAAATTCTGACATACGATTCCAATACCAAAGCGCCGTCTGTAATGGCAAGGATACTGTTGATGCTCCAGGTATGGCAGATACTATCTGGGCCAAATATGCAGTCATCAAATGATATAATACATGATTTGACTTGATGTGTCCTGCCTCATGACCAATTACAAATTGCAATTCTCCATCGTCTAATCTATCCACACTTCCTGTAGATAAGACGATAAAAGCATCTTTCTGATGCCCTGTGGTATAAGCATTAATATAATAGTCTTGTTCCATATAGAGTTCTGGATGTCTATCCAAATCTAATATATCAAAGACTTCATTAGACAATTCTGCCAGGTCAGGACAAGCACCTTTCGTAACATGGAAATTACTACCACACATACTGACTATCTTCCATTTTATCACAGTCCAATTCATTACGAAATTGACAATCTTTGGAAGCATTGGTATTGCATTAACTTTTTCCAAGGCAGCTTTATCAAAAGGATGCTCATAGGAAGAAGTTTGTAAATTTATCAGTTTCTGTTTCATAGTCACTTTATTAAATTGCATTAATTATTTGCACGAAGAGCAAAAAGCTACAATACTCAAAACAGCAAATCCCAAAGCAGCAACCCCAGTACAAAGCAAATACTTTTTCATTTGTTGATTGCTTTGCTCCAATGCTTCAACTTTTGCCTTCATCTGTTGCGCCTCTTCGAGCAAAGCCTTTTTCTCAATCTCCAAATCTGAAAGTTGTTTTTTCAATAGATTGACTTCTTCTATTGGATCCTCATTTGGGTTATCAATAGGAGTAACAGTAGGTAATCCTCCACCTTCAGGCTCTTCCTCATGCTTCTGAAGCTTGATCAGTTCTGAATTTCGAATGACACAGTTTGCATGTTTCAGTTCCTTGTAATTGAGTCCCAATTCATTACAAACATTTTCTGTAACGAATTTATCCACACCGAACTTCTCTGACAAAGGCACAAAAAGCATTACGCCATTTTTAATTGAAGACACATTCTGTAATTGCGGGATTTCTGTACCGTAGTCACCCCCATTAGAATGTTTTTTGATAAACTCATAAAGTTTCTCTCCATCAATACGCAAGCCTTTGCGAATGCGGAACAAGTATGCAAAGAAGTTCTCAAAAGAAAGCATATCATGAGCAATGTCCTGTGCCAAATGATCTAAGGTTTGTTTATCCTCAGCATCTCCAACAAATTGAACTGCACATGGAATCTGACGACCATCTCCATCAGTATTTAGACTTGGGATTTCTCTTACAACCAAATCATATCTACCATCTTTCAACTGACGATAGACCATTTTTGCTCCTCCATACTGAAAATAACAGTAAGCATCTTCAGGGAAATCATAGACTGTATCATCTATCACTTCCTTCTCCATTGGTTCATTTTCCGACCCTTCGATATAGAAGGTTTTAAACCCTCCATACGAATATTGACAATATACTTTTATCATAACCGAATTCTATTAATTAACTTTTGATTTAACATATTCAAAACCATCACCGCTTAACTTCAGGAGTCCTTTCGCATTCAAGCCATTGATAACATCTTTCCATACAGGAAGATAAACTCCAAAAGTAGGTTTAAAGATTGATATCAAAAATCTCTTAAGCCAAGAACTATTTTGTCTAGTTCCATTATCTGTTTCAGCTTTTTTTCTGACAACTTCTTCCTCTTTCTCAATGAGGAATTTCAGCACATGATAGCCAACCTGTTCACAAAAAACAGGCTTATAACCTACTCCATTCAATCTGTACCATGACAAAGGAATATCCAAATAATCAATAAGCCAAAGCTTATCCTCGTCAACCCAGGAGTCACTCGTTTCTTTTAAAATTCTTCCCTTGCCATCAATACACAAACCTGTATTCGGGTCTTTAGAGCAACTTGTACCCATTCTATCTTTGTCATCCTTGAAATATCTCATAGCAGGTAACAATCTATCAGACTCAATACCACCTACAGTTTGGATAGGCATAATCTGGATGGTCACTTCAGGAACGTCAACCCATCTATTAATCAAATCACGATAAGCATGAAGGACTTTCTCTACTACAATTCTTGTATCTCCATGACGAACCCATTTTTCGCATTTTACAGGGCAAAGAATAATTTGTTTCTTATCCAAGCCGCCCTCGGCAATTTTCATGTGAAGCATCGTCTGAGTAATATCATTGATTCTGTTGTAAACAGCATTGATACTTCCATCTTCATCTTCAGGATTCATCAAAAACGGTGTATCAATTGCAATGACAAACACATCAGAAGAAGCAACTTCCTCCTCCAATTTTTTATGTTCACCATGCTCATTTTTATTGGCACGCATCCACTCTCCAGGTACATCTACAAATTCAAAGTCTATAGCTGTTGTTCCTGAACTTACCTCCAAGATATAAGAACCTTTGCCATAGGAAGGAGTCATATCCACTAAGAAAGAAGAATTTGTACCAACTTTCTTAATAAAGCCTTTTACTTCATTTTGTTTTGTATCCAATTTAGTAAGAGGTTTAGGTCCCTGAGGGGTGTCAACCATCTGCGTATAATCAGTCTTATCAATGATTGTACAGATACCGCCAGGAGTCTGACGAAGGGACTGCAAAATACTTGCCAAAATAGTGGACTTACCTGAGCGGCGTCCACCCATCATTATTATTTTATGTTCCATAAGCACTTTTGGGGTTTCTAATTCTTCTTTAGCCATGATAGTTTTGATAGAAATATCTTGCAACTTATCTTGAATTTTTTCTTTCGTCTCAAAATTTAAGTTTGAAGAAAGAACACAAGAGTCAACAACATCAGTAGCAACCTTTACCGCATCCAAAGTCACCTTTGATACAGTCCTCGTTGCTTCTTGGATTGCCTTTTGAGGGTTCGCTACTACTTCTGAAGCTTTTTGTTTGAGATCATCCAACAAATTTTTAAACATGGCAAAATAATTAATGATTATAATGGAAAAGCTCTCCTCCACAAAGTACCTCATACCCTAATGGGGCGTTATTAGAGATACGTGTTTTATCCATCTTTACGATTTCGTCGAAAAGCAATTCATTGTTATTGAAAATATTAAATACAAAATTTTTAATTCTATCTAAGATTGAGCCATTATCCATGCGTTTATATTGAGCAGCAACAAATGACAGCAAAGCATACAAAGGTTGAGAACAGAATAAAGGAGTGTAACGGCTCTCACCCACATATTTATATAGCACACTATCAGGACAATTATCAGGAGCTAATTTTACAAGATTATTCTCATAAGTAAAATCATCAAATTCCACATCTCCCAATGTCAATATAGGTGAAACCATACAACACATATTTTCGTTCTCCTTCAATAGAGTCATCAATGGAGCATATACTTCTTTGATGCGTCCTAACACCTCACTCATCCGTTTCTCATGGAAGTACTTTTCACACTTCAGAGGAATTAAAACGATTAATTTCTCTTCATTTAAAGAAGATATGGCCTTCTTGAATAATTCGATTACTATTGAAGGCTTATTTTTTACATCATTGAACTCGCCATTTTTCTCCATCAGGTGAGGAGTATCTATTGCGATGAACACAGCCTTAGACTCTTTGATGAATTCAATTACCCTTTCTTGATTGTTGACAATCATTTCACCAGGAAAATCCTTAATCATCAAATCAAGAATGGGTTCCTTTCCTATAAAGCCAAAAGAAAAATCAAATCGGCTTTCTGTTGATGATGCAGAGATTCCTCCTTGCGGGCGATCCACAACATCCAACTTCTTCTTAAACATAGCACTCAACTTGTACTTACGATCCATCAATTCTGCATTGGTATCACCCAATGCCAATAAGTTTAGTTTCGTGTCTGCTATAGAATTTTGTGTTTCGTTAAAAACCGCAGTCAAAACTGTTGTCTTGCCTACAGCTTTTGGCCCCATCATGCACACTTTCATGGTAGGTCGGCTCGGTTTTATGTAATCCAATAATCCCATATATTAAAATTTTATCAAAAATAGACTTTTTGTTCGATTTGCAGCCAACATCCCTTGCAACTCATTTATTTCAGATAAAGCTCCCTGCTTTTTGGCAATAGCAGCAAACTTATCTTTCCATATTGACGTAGCATACTCGCGATACATATTTTTCAGTTCTCTTTCACCTTTTTTAGAATAGATGATGCGCTCTCTAAACTTACGGATGCGAGCATAGAAAGAACTGTAAGGCAGTTTCAAGACATCCTGAATTTCGTTTACTAAACATCCAGCCAATTGGTTGATAGAAGATAGCAATGCCTGTTCAATTTTTTCTGCTTCCTCTTCCTTCGTTGTATCAGAAGAGAAATCCAACTGAGAGAATTGACCTTTTTCTTCGGGATCCAAACATTCCAAACATTTATTTACCTTACACTCCAAATAGCCCTCAATATTTAAACGATAAGTAAGAACACTTTCAAAAGCTTCTTTCACTAAAGGAAAATCATTCAATTTCTGATTTATAAAGGCCTCCATCCATTCCATGTCGCTTGGAGTGTTCGATTCCAAAGCCAGCGGAATAGCATTCAATTTTCCTCCATCCTCTGCACGCAAAATATGAATAATCTCAGATTTAAAGTCTTCCTGGATATTAGCAACTACACTCTTGTTAATTTCCTCAAACTGATCACTAATAGAAGCTCTAAAGTGATCTGCAAAGTTCTCATATACAATATTTACATGCGCAGAAAGTTTACCTGACTGCAATTCGGCAAGTATCTCTTCTTCAGTAGGACTCAGTAACACCACTTTTTTGATAGTCTTCCTCACTTCATCCTCTATAACCTGACATTTTTTATCATGCCCCTTATATTTATAGGTTAACTGCTCCAACTTTTGAGCTAAAGCTAAGTCGTCAGAATACAACTCATCAAACAATCCACCACTATTCAGAGACTCGGAAAAAGAATTATTAGAAAGTTGATCGATCTTATTGCACAAGGAATAATAACTTTCCCAACATCTATTAAAAGTTTTATTGGCAGATGCAATCATCTTGTTATCTACATCAGACAGGTTATCTGATAAATAGAGCAATATAGGTTTGAGCAATTTTTCCTCAACATCTTGTTGGCTTCCGCAATTAAGCATCTGCAAGAATGCGAAATTTAGCTTTCTCGACTTAAAAGCCTTTTCCATGGCAAGACCAGAATTCATATTTCCCAACTCATCACAAACATTCAAAGCTAAGAATAACCATTTGCTCAAGGCCTCTGCACCCATTGCTTCGCTAATCAAGTCATATAGTTCATCATCCTCTTCTCTGATACCATCTCCATTAGCACTCGGTAAACGTACAAGAATGGCAGCATCACTATCCTCCCGTAGTGTACGAATCATCTTGTCCCGAATTCCCAAAGAAGTGTCACCCAAACCTATAGTATCAATCAGAACTATCTTGCCTGCATCAGAATATGGATAAGGTGTCAATATCTCGGCCTCTTTCACAGCCAAATAAGCATAAGTAGGCTGCATATCCACACCATACTGAGCAACGTATTTTCTAACTTGATTGAGATCTTTTTCAACCAATGTTGTCCCAACATATCCTTTGTATTCATCGTAGAAATCCACATACTTACGAAAGTGCTCAAAATAAGATTGTTTTTTGCCACTTACTCCAGATTGAGTTGAAATAAAATCTTCGATATCACTTTTCAAAGATGGTACTTGAGCCAAAGTTGTAAGCTTACGATGAATACCTATTGCATCCATATACTTTTGGATTTGCTCTATCATTTCCAGTTCATCATAGAATTTGATATGAGCATAAGACTCTCCCACATGATTAGTTATTACCGATTTTGCACCTGTACAATCTCCACCATTTGAAGCAGGTATCACTTCATTTGCCAATCCACTTATAGATTGCAACAATCTACTTTTTCCCTGTCTTGCTCTACCAACGACGCTTATATTGACAGTATCTCTGCTAAAACGTTTTTCCAAACGTTCTATTTGAGACAGTGCATTTTTAGCTTCTTCTATCACTTGATTTGGGGAAGCATCTTCTAAACATTGCTCAAACATTGGATTCTCTGAAGACATTATATAATATTCTCCTGTTTGGTCAGTAATCTGCTGAAGAGCAACTTCACGAAAGTTTTTAAACTTTTCTACAGAATGGATAAGTCTCAAAAAGAAATCCTTTTTCTTTTTTACCTCATCCAAATGTCCTTTTCCCACATAAGTGCCCAATCCCTTACGATGGTTTATAATCTCTTGGATTTTTTCTTTTATATCCATAACCTCTATTTTTAATTTTTCTTCTAAATCAAACAAAACAATTAATACATCCCATCAACAAGCCTAACAAAGCACCTAACCATACAATAGCTTTAAGTTCTTTATCCATGACTTGGAATATGAGTTTTTCGGTCTCGTTTACGTCCATTTCATTAATACGTTCCCGAACGATTTTGCTGATATCAATAGATTCAAGTATCTTAGGTAAATGCTCGGTTATGATACTACGATAAATGGATTCAATGGTATCTACTGTCTGGGCAAGCTGTTCTTCGTGTCCTTCAAGTAATTTACAAACAGGCTTATTCAAGAAATTATCAACCTCACCACCTATCATATTCGAAACAATCTCTTCGCCATTATCCCGAAGCATCGTATTAATGTTCTTGGCCAGAAAATGCTCAGCAGGTTCACGAAGCATTCCTAAGAATTTAGCAACAATATTGCCACCAAAAAGTCCTGCTGCCATACCTTTCAAACCGCCCAATGCACCACCAATGCCAGAAAGCAATTCTTGCGCACCATCAATAGTCAACTTTTGTGCCACATGGTCGATAGCGATATGAGCAACTTTATCTCCTACTGATGAGTCCGCAAGTTTTTCGTAAGTCTGCTTGGTGATACTTTGATTGATGTTTTGTGCTATGGTATCTATTTCGTCATTAGACAAATAGTGACCTAAAAAGCGAGCCACACTCTCTTGATTCTGCTGCTGAGTTGAGATAAATTCCTCAACTACAGATCTTACTTTACCTATCATCTCATCGGACAAAAGGTATTTTTCCAACACCTCATTGTTCATCAGATTTTCACTGATTACCCCGCCAATAGCTTCAGCAATACGTCCTTTCTCCTTTGGTATAATTCCTGGTGTGAATGGAATGTGAATACCAAACAAATATTTTGCCTTATGAGGACGAAACAGCATGCGTATGGCAATATCATTAGTTATATAACCAATAAGTCCACCTAACAATGGTGCTATGAAATATGTCGTTTCCATATTTATTATTGTTTATTTCAATTTCATCAAAAACGCACTCGGCACATAAGCTGTTATCACCGTTACCAAATCATCTACTACTACCGCTACTCTCTGTTGCCCTTGCCATCTGGCAACTCTTCCGACTACTCCTTTGAATGTTCCATCAATAACCTTTACCAACTGTCCTTTTTCAAATTTCGGTACTTCAACAGAAGATACTATAGTATTATCAGAATCTGCAGAACAGATGATTCTCAGACTATCCAGCTGATCATCAGGAACTATTAAAGGAGTTTTGTCTATTCTGCGACCAACGTGAAAGTGGCGATAATAAAAACGGAGATATGGAAGGTTTACATTGTCGTAAACAAAAGTCTTAATTTGTTTTTCAGTACCGTAGGCGAAGAAAATGTTTGGTAAACGAGACTCGGTAACTACTTTGCGCTTACCCTTTATAAGTTTTACTACATTAGTGGTAGGATAGAAAGCCGTAATGCCTTTTGCTGTCATATAGTCGTATGCCTTTTTCTCTCTACCATAAGTGGTACGCAAGGCAAACCAATGAGGAATATTTTCTTCTATTCGTACTTTGGATTTAGTTACAAAAAGTGCATTTTTTGTGGACACCCCTGTTTGTGAACTCTCTGCGGGTACAATGCTTTGAGCTTCGGGGAGGGCGTTGGAGGTAAATCCAGCGCAGGGAGGTGTTTCACCACCTCCTGGGGTGTGACCATCTTCCGATGACCATTCATCGACTTTCATATCGGTGTAAACCAAATTTCTAGACAGAAATTCGTTAAATTGTGACATACAAAAAAAGCGTGGAATCGTCTTGTTGTCTATTCCACAGTCTGAGGCTCTAGCAATTGCCTATCATAGTAGATATGCCACTTTGACTTCACTACACTCTGCACGGCGTAGGCTGCCGACTTGATAGTCATACAAGAACTCGTCTTGATGCGACTACAATAGTCAGGCTATACAGTCCTAATGGCAAAGTTATAAAAAGAATTTGAAAATGAAATAAAAAATTGAAGAAAATATCAACAACAATGCAGTTTTTAATAGTTTTTAAGTTAATACACTTTTGTAAAATAAATAATTAAAGATTATAAGAAGTTTTTGATAGATAGTTGAAACAACCCAGTTCTCGCTATTCATTTTTATGTCGTATTTACGCCAATCTTTATGAAATTTTACACTTACTTATTGAATTCGCATTTAGTAATCTTAAATCCCAACGTCAAAATAAGTTTGATTGTTTCAATTGACGTATGACGGTCGTATTCCTTTTCTTCCTCGCTCAAGTCCTCATATGGGACAAGACAAGGATGTTTCTTTTCTGCATCATTGCGCTCTTCACCATACGTCCAGCCATCCTTCATCCGTCCAGATGCCCATACCTCATGTACATTCTTGGCAATATCTTCTGCCAAGGCTTGCAATTCCATGGGTAAATCAACACTTTTCGTGTTGATAGGCTGTGGGGTGTAATTGTTCTTATTCATAAATCACCTATTTTGTTACTGTACTATAAAGAGAGAGTATTTTGTGATGAAAAATCTATCATGGTTATTCTTTCATATCACGGGCTATCTCTCCTGCCCCTATTTCGTTCTAATTACACAGTTCTTGCCATATGGCATAAAAAGTACACTATCTTTTAAATGAACTGATGAGTGTAATTTATATTCAGTCCTTTGTTTGGACAACGGAACTTTCAATTTCACTTCACCCTTCGCGTTCGATATGGCAAGCATATCCTCAATCTGTATCTTTGTATTGCCCACAAATGTTCCTTTAGATTCGCTCCATAGACGGAAGTGAATATTTCCATAGACGGAAGCATCACGAGAGATGTTAATTGTTGTATGTTTCTGCAAGGTGACAATGGTGTCTACAACAGAAAAGTCGGTACACTTGAATATAATACGCACTTCTTTATCTATATAGCGGTGAGGTATGTTTTGGAAATGAGCCAGACCTTTAATATTCTGGATTGTATCTGTCTTGGTCTCGCTGTCTAACGAAAGAGTGACGACGGCATCCTTCATAGGAGGCAGGTTCTTGTTGTATAGCGTCGCTTCTTGTAGCGAGATGGCGACATCGACAGGTTGACCATACATCCAGACACCTATCATGGTTACAAATACAAAGAAGAAACCTATTATCCATGCCGCAACCTTCTCCATGAGCATACGCTTATGGCGTTGCCAAATGCTATCAAATTCAACACCTAATAGTTTGGTGATAAGTTGCACATATGCTCTTTCTCTATTCAGCCATGGCCAATGGTATATTTTCTCATGGATGTTAGCACCAAGGATTTCGGGTAAGCTTAATTCGTTTACTATTGGATTGAAACATTCTGTCTCTTCCTTTCCACTATGCGGAATACCATCAACGATAAAAAAATGTATCTGCTCAGTACGTCCCAACTGATGAAAGAAGGCGATTTCCTTTCCCACCCATTCAGAGCGTGCGGAGTTAGGCGAACAAATCACTATAAGGTTACGGGATGCCTTCAGTCGTTCTTGCAGTTCAGATGACAAGCCTCCTGGTTGTATGTCGGTAGGAGCAAAAAATACAGGACGCATCGGATTCTTTTTCCAGCCATGTTTACTACATAGAGTAGCAGGCATACGATAACGCTCCAGTTTTTTCTGTATTCTCTTTCCCCACTTGTAATCGAGGGAGTTATAAGATATAAAGGCGAAATATTTATATTCTTGCTGTTTCATGCTTATTCTTTCAATAATAATTGCTTTATTTTTTCTACGTCTTCTTCTCTGTTCTTAGGAATAACACCTGCTTTGGAAAATTCCTCGAAGTCAGAAAGAAAACCTTCTTTCAATTCTGATTTATATTGGCGATATATCTTTTCTGCCTCTTGGAATTTGCCCTGAAAGAGGAGAGCAGCTGCAAGATTGCTATAAGCTACGTGTTTTGTTGAATTAACTTTCAAAGCTTCTTTTGAATAATTTTCAGCTTCTGTATATTGTTTTTCGAAAATGGCAAAAAAGGATTGACTCACTAAAATACCTTTCAGTAATTCTGTATAATCACTGTTTTTTAATTGGTATAAAGTCTTCAGTAATGGTATGTTTTGCTTAAAGCATTGATATGCCTGAGAGTATTTTTTCTCTTGCCCATAAAGTTGATGAAGCCATGACATTATTTTGGTATAATAATCTATTGACTTTCCCTGTTCTGCTTCTTTTTTGTAGAATTCCAAGGCTTGCTCTAAAGGAGATATAGCTTCTGTAATTTTTCCTTGTTTAAGCTGCAAATGTGCGAACCAAAACAAACAATCTGCCAGTTTTTGACCATAAATAAACGAATTCTCTCCCATCAAGCGTTTATATATTTCCAAGGCAGAATTATACATCTGCTCGCTTTCGGTGAAACGTTGAGTAACACTGTATAAATTTGCGAGATTATGATAACTTCCTGCCAAATCAAGATTGTAGGCATGAGGATTGGTATCTGCCAAACGTTTGCGGATTTCCAAGGCGGATTTATGCATCGCTTCACTATCAGCAAAACGCTGGGTGCTGCTGTATAAAAGACCGAGGTTGAAATAACAATTTGACAAAAATGAATCATACGCCTGAGGATTAGAATCTGCCAAACGTTTGCGGATTTCCAAGGCAGACTTAAGCATCCGCTCGCTATCGGTGAAACGTTGAGTGATGCGGTATAAAAAGCCGAGATTGTAATAGCTATCTGACAAATCAGGTTCGTATGTCAGAGGATTAGAATCCACCAAGCGTTTGCGGATTTCCAAGGCGGATTTATGCATCTGTTCACTATCAGCGTAACGCTGGGAATCGCAGTATAAATTTGCGAGGTCATTATAACGCATAGCCACATACGAATTATAGACCTGAGGATTAGAATCTGCCAAACGTTTATATATTTCCAAGGCGGACTTTAACATCTGCTCGCTATCCGTGAATCGCTGGGTGGCGCAAAATAAAAGACCGAGATTACTGTAGCTCATAGCCAAAGCAGGACCATAGGTCTGAGGATTCGAATCCGCCAAACGTTTGCGGATTTCCAAGGCGGATTTATGCATCGCTTCACTATCAGCAAAACGACGAGTGAAATAATATAAAACGGCAAGATTATTATAATACAAAGCTAAATCTGGTTCATACATTTGTGGATTAGAATCTGCCAAACGTTTATATATTTCCAAGGCGGACTTATACATCTGCTCGCTATCAGTAAAACGGCGGGTGCTGCTGTATAAATTTGCGAGATTGTTATAGCTCTTAGCTAAACCCGGCACGTATGTTTGCGGATTGGACTTCGCTAAACATTTGCGAATTTCCAAGGCAGACTTATGCATCTGCTCGCTATCAGTGAAACGTTGGGTTTCTTGGTATAAAAGACCGAGGTTGTTATAGCTCATAGCCAAAGCAGAACCATAGGTCTGAGGATTTGAATCCGCCAAACGTTTGCGTATTTCCAAAGCAGACTTAAGCATTTGCTCACTCTCGGTGAAACGCTGTGTTTCTTGGTATAAAAGACCGAGGTTGTCATAGCTTCCTGCCAAATCGTAATCGTAAGCATGAGGTTCTATATCTGCCAAACGTTTATATATTTCCAAGGCAGAATTATACATCTGCTCGCCATCGGCGAAACGATGTGTGTCACAGTATAAACTTGCAAGGTTATTATAGCATGCTGCCATAGAAGACTTGTAGGCCTCTGATCTTGTATTAGCAAGGATAGATAATTTGTTTTTATATAGTTTATAATATTTTTCAGCCTCAGTAAATTGATTTAGATTCTGAGAAAAAATTGCATAATTCCAGATAACATCCAGTGTTTGTAATTTATCAGCCAATCCTTTTAATAATTCAGCAGCCTTATTCCATTCATTACTCATTTTATAAGCTGACACTTGGGCCTGGATACTCTTCTTATATTCCTCTATATCCTTATCAGCAAGAACATCGGCAGAATCAGCTTTTTGACGCAATTCTTTTGCTTGGGTTTTAACCTTTAATGCATCGTCAAGTTTTTCAAGATAGTTGCCTTGTTCAAACAATTTGATGGCCTCCTCCAATTGTCCTTGATTAAACAGTTCGATAGCCCTCTGAGCAAGCGTATCCACCTCACTCTCATCAATACGAGCAAACATATCAGCATACTCTTCCATGTGTTTCTCGGCATTATCACGATCTCTATTGATGGAATCTAATTTCGCATGATATTCATCAAGGGTGAGTTGCTGAGCCTTGTTTTTCTTTTCAAGTTCAGCCAACCTTTTTTTATATTTCTTTTCTGCTTGATTTATTCCAATAGAGATAAGGTTGTTTTTCTGCTTCTGAAATTGATTGGCATCACAGAGTATCAGTTTAAGCGGCTCTTTCCTTGCACTCCATTCATCCACTGCCTGTTGGTTGAATACCATCAAGCCCTTCTTACTAACCGTTGCCCTACCGAGTCGGTCACCCATCTTAATATTCTGTAGTTTCAAGAAAAAAACACCATTATTTTCATCGCTTACGACACCATTGGGTGAAGTAGCTGTCTTCACATACACTCCTCCGAGTGGCGTACGTGGATTCTTACCATTGTAACGAAAAGTAATACCTTTTTGTACAAAAACAGATTGAGCCAACACATTACATGTGCCCAATAAAAACATAAAGAATATTACAATTTTTCTCATATCTTATATTCTATTTATTCTTTTGCTTTTCATGCTTATTCTTTCAATAATAATTGCTTAATTTTTTCTACGTCTTCTTCTCTGTGCTTAGGAATAACACCTGCTTTGGAAAATTCCTCGAAGTCAGAAAGAAAATCTTCTTTCAATTTTGATTTATATTGGCGGTATATTTTTTCTGCCTCTTGGTATTTGCCTTGAAAGAGGAGAGCAGCTGCAAGATTACTATAAACTACGTGTTTTGTTGAATCAACTTCCAAAGCCTCTTTTGAATAAATTTCAGCTTCTACATATTGTTTTTCGAAAATCGAATAGAATGATTGGCTCACCAAAATACTTTTCAGTAATTCTGTATAATTGTTTTTATCAGACCGATATATTGTTTTCAGTAACGGTATATTACTCTTAAAGCATTGATATGCCTGAGAGTATTTTTTCTCTTGACCATAAAGTTGATCAAGCCTTGACATTATTGTGGTATAATAATCTATTGACTCTCCCTGTTCTGCTTCTTTTTTATAGAATTCCAAGGCTTGTTCAAAAGGAGATATTGCTTCTGCATATTTTTCTTGTTTAACTTGTGAATTTGCGAGCCCAAACAAACAATTTGCCAGTCTTTGACCATAAATAAACGAATTCTCTCCCATCAAGCGTTTATATATTTCCAAGGCTGAATTGAACATCTGCTCACTATCGGCAAAGCGCTGGGTAACATAATATAAATTTGCGAGGTTATTATAGCTATCTCCCAAATCTGACTCGTATATTTGTGGATTTGTTTTAGAAAGTAATAATTGTTTTTTTATATATATCTTATAATATGTCTCAGCTTCTGCAAATTGATTTTGATTTTGAGAAAAAATTGCATAATCCCAGATAACATCCTGTGTTTGTAATTTATCTGCCAATCCTTTTAATAATTCAGCAGCCTTATCCCATTCTTTTCTCATTTTATAAACTGACACTTGGGCTTGGATAAACTTCTTATATTCCTCTATATCCTTATCAGCAAGGACCTTTGCAGAATCAGCTTTTTGGCGCAATTCTTCTGCTTGGGTTTTAATCTTTTTTAATGCATCGTCATATATTTCAGGATAGTTGCCTTGTTCTAACAATTTGATGGCCTCCTCCAATTGTCCTTGATTAAACAGTTCGATAGCCCTCTGAGCAAGCGTATCCACCTCACTCTCATCAATACGAGCAAACATATCAGCATACTCTTCCATGTGTTTCTCGGCATTATCACGATCTCTATTGATGGAATCTAATTTCGCATGATATTCATCAAGGGTGAGTTGCTGAGCCTTGTTTTTCTTTTCAAGTTCAGCCAACCTTTTTTTATATTTCTTTTCTGCTTGATTTATTCCAATAGAGATAAAGTTGTTTTTCTGCTTCTGAAATTGATTAGCATCACAGAGTATCAGTTTAAGCGGCTCTTTTCTTGCACTCCATTCATCCACTTCCTTTTGGTTGAATATCATCAAGTCCGTATTACTAACCGTTGTCCTACCGAGTCGGGCACCCATCTTAACATTCTGTAGTTTCAAGAAAAAAACACCATTGTTTTCGTCGCTTACGACACCATTGGGTGAAGTAGCTGTCTTCACATACACTCCTCCAAGCGGCGTACGTGGTTTCTTACCATTGTAACGAAAAGTAATGCCTTTTTGTACAAAAACAGATTGAGCCAACACATTACATGTGCCCAATAAAACCATAAAGAATATTACAATTTTTCTCATATCTTACATTTTATTTATACTTTTGCTTTTCATGCTTATTCTTTCAATAATAATTGCTTTATTTTTTCTATGTCTTCTTCTCTGTTCTTAGGAATAACACCTGCTTTGGAAAATTCCTCAAAGTCAGAAAAAAAAGTTTCTTTCAATTCTGATTTATATTGGCGATATATTTTTTCTGCCTCTTGGTATTTGCCTTGAAAGAGGAGAGCTGCTGCAAGATTGCTATAAGCTACGTGTTTTGTTGAATCAACTTCCAAAGCTTCTTTTGAATAGTTTTCTGCTTCTACATATTGTTTTTCGAAGATCGAATAGAATGATTGGCTCACCAAAATATCATTCAACAGTTCTGTATAATTGCTTTTATCTGACTGATATAATGTTTTCAGTAACGGTATATTACGCTTAAAGCATTGATATGCCTGAGAGTATTTTTTCTCTTGACCATAAAGTTGATCAAGCCTTGACATTATTGTGGTATAATAATCTATTGACTCTCCCTGTTCTGCTTCTTTTTTATAGAATTCCAAGGCTTGTTCAAAAGGAGATATTGCTTCTGCATATTTTTCTTGTTTAACTTGTGAATTTGCGAGCCCAAACAAACAATTTGCCAGTCTTTGACCATAAATAAACGAATTCTCTCCCATCAAGCGTTTATATATTTCCAAGGCAGAATTATACATCTGCTCGCTATCTGTAAAACGATGGGTGTCGTGGTATAAAATACCAAGGGTGTTATAGCTCACAGCCAAACCAGGTTCATAAGCCTGAGGATTAGCGCCTGCCAAACGTTTATATATTTCCAAGGCGGAATTGTACATCTGCTCACTATCTGTAAAACGATTGGTGTCGAGGTATAAAAGACCGAGGTTATTATAGCTCAAAGCCAAATCTGGTTCGTAGGCTTGAGGATTAGTAGCTACCAAACGTTTGCGGATTTTCAAGGCGGAATTGTACATCTGCTCACTATCTGTAAAACGTTGGGTGGCGTGGTATAAAAGACCAAGAGTATTATAGCTCATAGCCAAATCAAGATTGTAAGCCTGAGGATTAGTGACTGCCAAACGTTTGCGGATTTTCAAGGCGAAATTGTACATCTGCTCACTATCAGAGAAACGCTGGGTGTCGTAGTATAAAAGACCGAGGTTGTTATAGATCGTAGCCAAAGTTGGATTGTAAGCCTGAGGATTAGCACCTGCCAAACGTTTATATATTTCCAAGGCGGAATTGTACATCTGCTCACTATCTGAGAAACGCTGGGTGTCGTGGTATATAATACCAAGGTTGTTATAGCTATCTCCCAAATCAGGTTCGTAAGCCTGAGGATTAGTGGCTGCCAAACGTTTGCGGATTTCCAAGGCAGAATTATACATCTGCTCGCTATCGGCGAAACGCTGGGTGACGCAGTATAAAAGACCAAGGTTGTTATAGCTCGTAGCCAAAGTTGGATTGTAAGCCTGAGGATTAGTAGCTGCCAAACGTTTGCGGATTTCCAAGGCGGAATTGTACATCTGCTCACTATCTGAGAAACGCTGGGCGACGCGGTATAAAACACCAAGATTGTTGTAGCTCAAAGCCAAATCTGGTTCGTAGGCTTGAGGATTAGTAGCTGCCAAACGTTTGCGGATTTCCAAGGCAGAATTATGCATCTGCTCACTATCAGTAAAACGCTGGGTATCACTGTATAAAACACCAAGGTTATTATAGCTCATTGCTAAATCAGGATCGTAGGTCTGAGGATTAGTAGCTGCCAAACGTTTATATATTTCCAAGGCGGAATTGTACATCTGCTCGCTATCGGAGAAACGCTGGGTAACATAATATAAATTTGCGAGATTATTATAGCTATCTCCCAAAGCTGGCTCATATTTTTGTGGATTTGTTTTAGAAAGTAATAATTGTTTTTTTATATATATCTTATAATATGTCTCAGCTTCTGCAAATTGATTTTGATTTTGAGAAAAAATTGCATAATCCCAGATAACATCCTGCGTTTGTAATTTATCTGCCAATCCTTTTAATAATTCAGCAGCCTTATCCCATTCATTACTCATTTTATAAGCTGACACTTGGGCTTGGATATTCTTCTTATATTCCTCTATATCCTTATCAGCAAGGACCACTGCAGAATCAGCTTTTTGGCGCAATTTTTCTCCTTGGATTTTAATCTTTAATGCATCGTCAAGTTTTTCAAGATAGTTGCCTTGTTCAAACAATTTGATGGCCTCCTCCAATTGTCCTTGATTAAACAGTTCGATAGCCCTCTGAGCAAGCGTATCCACCTCACTCTCATCAATACGAGCAAACATATCAGCATACTCTTCCATGTGTTTCTCGGCATTATCACGATCTCTATTGATGGAATCTAATTTCGCATGATATTCATCAAGGGTGAGTTGCTGAGCCTTGTTTTTCTTTTCAAGTTCAGCCAACCTTTTTTTATATTTCTTTTCTGCTTGATTTATTCCAATAGAGATAAGGTTGTTTTTCTGCTTCTGAAATTGATTGGCATCACAGAGTATCAGTTTAAGCGGCTCTTTCCTTGCACTCCATTCATCCACTGCCTGTTGGTTGAATACCATCAAGCCCTTCTTACTAACCGTTGCCCTACCGAGTCGGTCACCCATCTTAATATTCTGTAGTTTCAAGAAAAAAACACCATTATTTTCATCGCTTACGACACCATTGGGTGAAGTAGCTGTCTTCACATACACTCCTCCGAGTGGCGTACGTGGATTCTTACCATTGTAACGAAAAGTAATACCTTTTTGTACAAAAACAGATTGAGCCAACACATTACATGTGCCCAATAAAGCCATAAAGAATATTACAATTTTTCTCATATTTCTCAATTTTTTTAAATGGCATCTAACAAAAGCAAGGATGCAGTTCGACATTGCTTCCCTTTTAAACCCTATATGCACCATGAGTGGCAATATGAAGTCAGCCTTTACCTCCTTCTTGTCTCGAAGTACAGCTTTTCAGTCTTTTACGACATACAGCTCATCGATAAGATGTTCCATATACTAAAGATTATATTATTTTACTTTACTATCCTCAATAGCCAACTTTCCTTGGATGCATTTCCTCAGTTTTTCCATTTGTTCTTGGGTAAAATCATATAATTCAATGGCATCAATACAATTAAGATCATAGTCTATCTTAGGAGCAAAAGGCGAGTTATCTAATTTTATTGGAATAACTACCTTATTATATTTGTCTGCTAAACTTATTTCTTTGGCAACATTGAGAGAAGCATTAGAATTTTTAGTAGAAACAAATAGTACCAATTGTGACTGCTTAATGGCATTTACAATAACCTCTTTAAAATTTTCTCCACTATAGGTACCATCAACATCTATCCAATAGGGAATCCCCATATCATTCAATAAGGAACATATTCCTTTTGTCTTATCTTCATCTTTACGAGAATAACTAATAAATACCTTATGTATTCCATGTTTTGTATAAGCAGTTTTAGAAATCTCAACATCTGAAAAATCCAATTTTTCATTATTTTCTTCTACTGCTTGTTTATGAAGTTCGAATTTGTGGACTTGCTCTGAGCAGGCTTCGGCACTGGAAAAACTTTCAAAGAAAGGAAGGAAATCCCAATTTTCCATTTTACCATATCTATCATATAAGTAGATCTCTATCTCAAAGTGCTTGTTGGTATTTATCAAAAATTCAGATATAGCAGATGCCATAGATTGAGCAACCTTTTTATAAGGTATCCTTGCGACACCAGCACCAATTGCAGGAAAAGCAATAGACGACAAACCAAGATTACTTAATAAACGCAGACAATACTTTACAGAATGAACAACAATAAATTCCTGAATTTCTATTTTTTGCTGTGAATCTTCCTCATGTCTTTTATGCGCATATTCATTGTCAATAGTGATTGCATGGAAAATGTATTTTTGCTTCAGACTACCTGCCGTTGTAACTATAGCATTTCCCAATTTGGCAGGAATCTGCTTTTGTGCATCATCATAGATAGCTCTACCACCAGTTTTGACAATACACCCAGATATACCACCACCCATCGTTATATAACAATCATCAGAACTTACCAAAACTTCTTTTTGGGAATCAAGAATATTACCAAAAATTATAGTTACAGTAGAATTATTGAAAGAGTATTTTCGTGTAATCATAAAAAAAATATAAACTTATGGTTTCTTTGTCATACCTTGCATTCCTCCCATCGCCCCCATCTTACTACCAGCTGCGCTACCCGTCGCATTCAATCCTAAAGAATTTTGCAGGCTATTGATCAATGGTGTATAGGTTGCTTTGATGATATTATCCTTGCTCTCCTTGAAAGAGGAAACTACATTCATCATGTATTCGTTTTTGGCTTTACCATGATTCTGCAATCTAACCAGCTGCTTGTAGTCTTTGTGCCAATTGCTGGAACGACCTTTAGTAGGGTTATACTGGCATCGCTCGCTCATCACTACTTTCATCTTATATTCACCAGTACCCCAAGAAGGATTGTTGGCAGCTACAGGCATATAAGAACGAGGTATCACAAAACAGTCGCCTGTAATATCTATCAACTGTTTATGCTTCATCATAGCCTCTTGGCGACTATAAACATAGACGGAATCCTTTCCCAAATCCATCTCATTGATAGGAATATTTACACTGAAAGAACCCAACTTCACGTCTTGATAAACCTGTACTGCCTCATTAATCCATGATGAAGAGAAGTCCATGCGAATATTAATGGTAGGAGATTGCTGCTCAGAAAAACTAAATTTGCTGATCATATTCCAATAGTCAACCTGTTCTTTAGAACTTTTTGAGTCAACACCCCTTATGCGATTGGCAGACAAATTTGGCAGATACGACTGGTATGGATGAAACACGACACTATCCAATACTAAATAAAACTTGCTATGCAAGAATAAATGGGAGAATTTGGTGGTATCAATATGACACACCATCTTGAGAATCTCATTTCCATTACGGCTGGCTCGGAAAGTGATTCCATCAAAATTCATATCGCTTGGATCCAAGGCACCATGAACGGATGGCTTCCTATAGAAATCGCTCTGTCCTTTAGAAGACTGCAAACTATCTATAAACAAACACTCATTTTGCCTCATTTCCATCCACTTTTTCTTTTGCTGTGAGCGTATCTTTGTCAACGATATGATCTCATTGCTAATGACAGTGAAAACGGAAGAAACGCCTCCGTACAGCATAGACTTACTTATATCTGTGAATGCGCCTCTGCTTTTTGAACGATAGATAGCAGCTACTTGATTCAGTTTCTTTCTGGTATCATCATCCATTTGGTTGACATTCACCTCAAAATTATCCATCTGCATATTTTGCAAATTACCCATCATGCCATCTTTAGGTTGTACACCCGTCATCGGCCCTTGAGCAAAAGAACGAGAACTGCAAATTAATAACAACAGCAATAAAACAACTTGCTTCTTCATCTTTTTATATCATTTATGTTTATACTTACGTTAACTATATCTTTATATTCGTCCTTCTCATTCATTGCCATCTATCAAGATAAAGGCATCAGAATACATAGGATCATCAAAATTCTTCTCAACAATAAGGTCAGGAAGTTGAGAACGGCGATAACGTTCTTCTATCGTTGCCGTTTTCAGATACAATCTCGCCTTGGAAAAAGCTTCATGCAGTGGATTTCCCTGACCAAGATATTCATACATTTTTCTCATCAACAGCATAGTAGCCTGATCATCAACACTCCACAGACTTGCAATGATGGCTTTCACACCTGCAGTTTTCAATCCGCGCTGAAGTCCATACACACCATCTGTACAAATATATCCTAAGCCCGACTGACAGGCAGACAAGACAACAAGACTAACATGAGACAAGTCTTGATCTGCCAACTCTCTTGCAGACAAGATGCCATCATAATTATCAGGACTGAAACTACTATTGCTCATGCAACTTTCCGCTCCTGCCAAAAATAAGCAACTATTAGATAACTGTTCGTCTGCTGATGCTGGTATCAAGTCAGAAGCATAGGATGTAGAATTTGACAAATATCCATGTGTTGCCAGATGAATGACAGAATATTTCCCTAAGAGATTTCGCAAAACTCCCTCGGAAGCTTGCATTCCAACCAAAATACTATCCTTTGGATTGTTCCTGTAAATAGAAATGCTATCAACCTCTGTTAGTGAACCGGACAAATAAGGAAGACCCATAATCTCATGCGACATTCTGTAATATGCTACCTTATCATTATTCTTTCCTTCTTCTTCTTTTTCTTTCGACTCATAGTTCACACCACCACAAAATAGAACGTTGCTAATTTTCTGTTTGTGTGAACGCTCTGCCAACAACCTGGTGGAAGTCATTCTATAAAATGATTTCCTTTCCAACTTTTCCGGTAAAAGATATTCTATTGCAAGAAGATGCAATAAATCATCTGCTGCGAAATATATAGACTTAGACTGCCCTATTACATTTATTAATTTACGATTCCATATTAAATTCCTCAAATTCAAATTCCGATAAATCAGGTTCTTCATCTCTGACTCATTGGAAGATAAAGCTTCTCCTAAGGTAATACCATTCTCCAAGGGATAATTAAATAAGGAATCATATGAAACAATCTCTACAAATACAGGGCTCTTGCTCTCTTTGTTAATCACTAAAGCACCTATATAAATTTCTCCTCTCTTTTCATAAGTGATAAACTCTATGGCCGATGAACCTCGCGGCATAGCTCTTTTCACATCCAGCCAAGTAGTTCGAATGGAAGAAAGAGTTTGTTTTCTATTCGATAGACTCATGTCTGGTTTGAATTGCCTATTCATTTGCAGTAGAATAGCTTTGCTGAACAAGGCTACATCATAGAGAAAACCTGCATCCCTGCCTTCCAGACGATAACAGTCTGTGGCAAAAGGTTGCTCTGCCAACCAATACTGTTCTCTTTCGGAAGCTGACATGCGGACAAAATTCTGATCAATGAACTTTTTGGACAAAGCGAGATATTCCTTATAATATTGTAAAGCCTGAGGGTTATAAATTCCTGTCCCATCATACTTCAACATGAGAATCTTAGCTGTTTTGCGCAATGCTTCTGCTCTTCTTTTGTCATCACGATGCTGTTTGAAATAACCCAATATGGACTGCATAATTTCATAGGCTTCGTTATATTTCCCGTTACGAGCTAAGCATAAAGCCCGTTGCGACATAATCTCTTGGCGAAGAGATTCCATACCTCTCACTCGTGCATTCTCCTTATATCGAGGTCCAGCCAAAATAGAATCGAGCTGAGTGATAGCTTCCGAATACCTACCCTGCTGATAGTATATTTGAGCCAAATCATCTCGTAATGCATCAGCAAAATCAAAATCTGCAGACTTCATTGGCAAAGCCATTTTTAGATATGCCTCTGCCTCCTGATATATTCCTTGCAAAAAACAAGAATTACCTGCAATCCTATATAAATCGGCAAGACAAGTATTATAGTTAGCTTGTTCTTTAAAAACATGTTTGCCGAATATATCCATCAGACCTTTGCTACAAGCATCCATTTCCTTATATAGTCCTAACTTATAAGCCACCTCTCCCAGACTTTTCTTTACAGCCCAATATGGCATCAAAAAATCATCTTCATGAAGATCGGTTACAGTTATACCTTTCTGCGACAAACTATTGTCCATCTCCCTTTCCACCTTTTTTAGTACATCAAAGGCTTTGATATATTCCTTTTTCTCATTCAGGTCGTAAGCCATGAAATAATCATCTACCACCTGATTAGAGAAAAAATGTTCTTGTGCCTTCCCTACAAAGGGGGAAAAAGACAACAAAGCAAACAGAAGAAGAACTTTACTCATCATACCTTTCATTTTCCAGGATTGTAATTAACGATTACAAAAGCCATATTTTTACCAGTCTTGTTTTGTATCGACAGCTTAAAACTATCACTCTTTGATACCTTTTTGTCAAGTTGTACATAGCAAATCCCATCCCTCATAGTAGCTTTACCAAATATTTTTCCTCCTTTGGTCACTGAAACTGTAAATAACGATGTATTATGATAAGGCAGAACTGCAAACTGTTGCAATCCCTGTCGCCCCGTTATCTCATAGCTCACAGACATATTCTTCTTAATCGTAATCTCAATAAAAGAAAACTTATACCGCTCATCTTGCCCATTACGGAATCTGCCACCCATATTGGTTACGCCATTTTGTCTTTTAGCAATGCGGTATCCCATGTCATTAATCCCGAACATCGTCACCCTATCTTTTACAGTACATTCGCCATGCCTATCTATATCAATTTCATCCATGAGAGTCCATTGTTTGTCAAAAAGGAATTCACGAGACACTTTATTAGCATTTGCTGAAGTACGCAAAGATTTACACCTATTTATAATAGTGACCATTTCCTTGGGTACATCGGTTTGGGCATAAGCAATATTGGGACATACCATCATCAATATCAAAACTATGACTGTAACCATCTCCTCTGGCCAAAAGTTGACCAAAGAATCTGAATAGTTCTTACCCTTCGCATTGGTTATCTTTTTCTTTGGAAATAGTTTTTTATCCATGTTGTCTGCAATATATTGTTGCAAATCAGACAGTTTGGGTCTTCTTGAGGACTCGAAAAGAAGACATCTATGAATCAGACTGCTCAAAGTTTCGCTACAATGAGAGACACCTATATAAGGAACTTCCGTTTGCGGTGTCTGGGTTCTATCATCATCTGCACCAAAGGCTGGCATTCCCATCAATGCATAAAAGGCAAGATGCCCGATTTGCCAAACATATTCGCTTTCCTCTACATTTGATTTTTCTACATTTTTCTCTAAAAAGCAGAACTCATCATGATCTACTCCTATCATATAAGGATTCAAATGAGCAGGTGTTTTGTCGAACCTTGCTCTCAACAGGAAATCCATCAGATGCCATATGGAATTTTCTGTCATATAGCCGACTATCTCATCCAAACAAATCATCTTCTAAATATTAAAGTATCAATAATATTTCCTCCACGTTGCTTCAATGAAACAATTTCTGTAGAAGGAACTGCCCAAAATGTACCTTGCGTTGCTTGTCCATCCGCCTTAGAAACGATTCCTATCACTAAAATTCTATCTTGAATTTTTGCCAAGACAGGACCTCCAGAATTGCCAGGATTGATAGGTGCAGACATTTGTATGCAACCTGCTATTTCGCTATCATTCTTTACCAACTCCACATTCTGACTATTACCAAATGCCTTTGCGCAAATACCTTCTTCTTGGTTATCATTCAATGGAAATCCGATGGCTACAATGTCTTTATCTGCCTGTTTCCTAAAAGCCTTCATATCCTTCATATCTGCTAATTGGAGATTTCCCTTCAGACCTTTGGATTCCACATAGGCAAAATCACCCAATTCCATGTCACGTCTGGATGCTAATGGAACAATGGTTCGCCAATATATAGGATGCTGATCAGTTCCAAGACAAACGACTTGATCTCTCGACTTATTAAAATGGAAATCTGTGGAATAATACTCATATAGTTCAAGACCCTTGCTGATTATACAATGAGCCTTGACTTTATATTTTTCTTCTCCCAACATCATATTACGAGTCTCTGCCATCGTTGCCAATCTCACAGCAGGAGACATCTTGTCATCATAAGAAATTCCATTCCAATCCTCATCATTTATCCAAGGTTCTACACAATGACGAGCTGTTACAAACAAGCTATCACATGTCAGGAAACAAGTTCCAGCAACCTGCCTATCTAAAGCAATAGCTTCCAACATCTGTTCCTCCACCTTTCCATTTATAATGCTGTCTTGTAGAAGATAAACGGAATCTACATGAATATGATAAATAGAAGCATCATAGGCATCTATGTTCTCATGACGAAGGATATGATAATCTTTCCTGAAACACATTGACAAAGCGGATATCAAAAGTGCCAAAAATGCAATACCAGCTATCCCATATTGAATTTTTCGATTTGGCTTATACTTCTTATAAACAACTCCCATCGAAGCACTATATTCGCCATCATTATACATAGAAAACAAAAGTGATATGATCTTTCCCTCAACCACAAAAGAAATCAAGTCGCCATCTTTCAAGGATTGGCAAATATTCAATCGTTTCCCATTAATCTGCAACTCATGGAAGTCTGTTCGTCTGATGATAAAATATCCTTTCCCTTCTTGTTTGCACAAAATGGTTGCAAAAACTACAGGTTCAAAATCAGAAGATTCAGGCAATCTAAGTTCGCAACAGTTTGTCTGTCCTATATCCAACTTCTGGGCTCCACATAGGAAGAAATCTCCTACTTGCTTTTTATCTACAGAATTATGGTATGTCAACTTATAATACATGATATTTCGAAATTCATTTAGTAAGAGAACAAAAATGGAACTCCTTAAAAACTAACGGAAACAGCTTTTTACTATGAGCGGAATGTCTTGAGTAAGTGCCAAGTCATAGACATAGACTTGCTTACCTGTTGCATCTGGACGTAGGTCATGAAATGCCCTTATGTCATAGTGTATTTTCTTTTCACGAAATTTCTTTTTTAAGGATATATCCTTCTCTATCATTTTCTGTTCATCGTCAGTAACAGGACGATAACCAAGTATCAGTTCTTCAAGATTCCACCTGTTGTGTTCTACCTCTGTCATTATCTCTATTTCTTGCTTTGACAAAGCATAATACCTTTGCCAATCTTCCTGCCCATGTCCAAGCGAATGCATTTTGGAACCAATGGTCATGGCATTGAATATATTGGAATATTGCTTTGGAAGCGAACCAACTTGTGTCCACAAACTATCCAATTTGCTGTCATCAATAACCGATGGAGACGAAATGGGAGCATTATGTGGCAATGAGAAACAATAATCATATACATAATTCACTCTCATGGCAAGTTGCTTCAAGGATTCAAGAATTCCCATTTGACATATATAACTGCCAAATGGGAATACAGTTTGATACCTATCGTCATTCTTAATCAAGTTCATCATATCGCTCTCTTCTGTATAGCACAACACAGGAATCTGATTCTTATACAACTCCTCTGGCAGCGTAAACGCTTCTATAAAGTTGCGTTGCTGATCGTCCGTACAAATTGCCACTGTAAGTTGCTGATTTTCCGATTCGCCCCATTCCGACAGTTTTGTCCTCAAAGCATCATTGCGCAAATTTCCGTTCACAAACTCCCACTCCACATCCACAAAATCTTCACGAGTCTTACCATACATAGGTTGATGACAAAGACAATGGGGATTTTCTTCCTCAAGATTGATGATTCTATAATAAGAATTATCAAACAGATGCTGATAGCGTTGTATCAATTGATCTTTCCATTCATAGATATCATCCGCCACAATAGAGATACGTGTTCTCAAACGATGATCACGGCAATAATTAGGATAATGAGCCACTAAAGCAGCATTGATAGCCAAAGCCTCTGCCAAATCATTCTTTCCTAAGATGACCAGATGCACCGTAGTTTCCGAGTTTACATCAATAGGTTTTCTGTCTAAAGCTGGATAAGGAGACTTAATATGAGGTAATTTAACGAAGATAGACTTCGCCATAAAGTCCTCTTGGGTCGTGGCAAAAACATCCACCTTCTGATATAAATCATCAGGAATGCCTGTTGTCTGCAACAACCACAAAGACGTCATATTGCTCAACAGCAAGTAGCATTCCAATCGCTCATTTCCATGCTCTGCTAAAGAATACTTCTCTGCTTCAGCGATAAGTTTCCGAACGACTTCATTATCATTTCTATCTTTATCTTCTATCAGCATACCTATATGTGTCTTTATTTAGTTGATTTCTGGCAACTCATCAAACTTGAGGATAATACTATCTGTTGAATAACGACGAATCGTATTGTCTTTTACTTTTTTACCCACATTAAAATTCAATTTTTTCAACAACTTTATGATAGGCTGAGGAATTGTCAAATCATTTCCTCCCTTTTCATTATAAGCCATGAAATAGAGATAAATAGGTTTCAAGACAGGGGATTTATCCTCGTCATTTACTACAACAAGATTAAAAGCCTTGCCCAACTTCACGTCGCTTTCGTAGAGTTTCTTCATACAGTAAGCCTTACTATCCAGAAGAATATATGGGCTTCCATCCCTATTAACCGTAGGTAAATCAGAATCTTCGGAGAAGAGATATGTCGTATCCTTTGCCAATAGATAATTTTCCTTTGCCAATAATTTTTCAAAAGTATGTCGTGTGCCACTTCCTGTACTCGTAGTAAACACATTTACATGATTTTTCTTACGATTGGCTATAATTGAAGCAAGTTCAGAGCTGGTGATTCTTCTACTATCAAAATCCTTTATCATGTGTTTGAATACATCATCGTTTTTTAAACAAACACTCAGCGTATCATAACCTACCTTCACCTCTATAATAGAACCTTTCTGAATGAAAGAGTTTTTAGAAGTGACTGTTAAGAAACAGCTATCTTTAGCCTGTTCCGCTGATAAACAAACAGGATAATACTGCCGTTGATTAGCAACACCAGGAGTTATCACCTCCTCTGTTAACAAAAGCCAGGCATTACTACTTGGAAGGTGTACATAATAACCGCCATCAAAGTTACGCAGGTTGAAACCAGGATGATTTCTCTCAATGAAATTTGCTGCAGAACCACCACCAGTCAATAATAATATTGGAGACTTAAACAAGTTTTGAGCCAAGATGGCAACTCCTATCAAGACCACTGCTGCCACCACCAATCCTATCGGTTTGAGATATTTTTTTATGAATCCCTTACATGATTTACTCTCCTTATGTTGCGACACGAACTTCTTGATACGATCCTTTGCTTTCGCAATTAAGTCCTCATTGTTTTTATAAGAAACATAGAACTGGTTGATAGAACCTTTCAAGAGTCCTTCGATATATAAGATATCTGGAGTTTGCTCAGTAAACTCTTTTAAGAATACTAAGATTTGCGGATGCTTTTTCAGTTTGAGCTGCTGATAAGCTACCAAAAATTCTTTTTCCGTATAAGGACCTATTTTACCTTCCAATACGAAAATTATCAAGTCAGCCTTGTCTTGAATATATGTATTATATTCTTCTTGGTTTTCTCCAAAATTCTCATACGTTCTTATGGAGAGACTCGTATCATTTCCAGAATGTTCAAACTCTGCATTGATATCATTTCCTAAGGCTTTAAGAGCCGTACGCTGCAGCTTCAGGTCTTTTGCCCCTGCTACAAAAATATGAATCTTTTTCATCGTTTTAAAATTAAAGATGAATACATAAAACTAATAACTTCTCAATATTTTAGGAATTGCCAGCATTAAGAAGCAATCATACTTCATATTTCCTGGGTCAATCCGTCGAAGATCCTGATAAGAGCAAAGGTCAATGTGATGCCCCTTTTTCTTTAAAGATTTGCGATATACATTGCGGGAAGTTCCAAAAAGTTGTGCATCCTCCCAACGTTCTTCGGGAGTAAGTGGAGAAAAACCAAGGATGAGTTTCTCTACATTCCAACGGGCATGCTCACATTGTGCCAATACCTGAAGATTATCTTTCACTATAGCAAGAAGTCCTTTTTCGTCTTTTGTTAACAAATCATCAGGTTTGTCCAATACAGACTTGATACGTGTAGGAATGCAGTCGGAACAAAATACGTTGGAGAGTTTATTACGCAAATTTATCTGATATGCAAGTGTCATATCATTTTCTTTATCTGAACAAAGACTATCCCATTTTTCTTTTGTTTCTTCTAACGGTTGTTGATAGCAGAAATAGAGCAATGCCTTGCCATAACGTTCGGCAGTATTCGGATCGTCGGGAGGAAGGTTGTCTATGTCTGCACCTACATTATATACCATGTTTACACGACGGGCATTTCGAACGTCTATTTTTTGAGTACTATGGCTTATTTTCCCAAGTACGTCATTATCGATTATGACAGGTTGCAAAATGCTACCTTCTTCCCTTTTCGGGGTGTATTCGTTAAATTCATCGTCTTCGTAGGCTACGAGTTCTAATTCTATGTCGATATATGACTGCTTATTGATTACCTCATAAGTTTCCCTTGTATTACCATTTACAAGACTACACTTACAGACATCAGGCAAATTGCAGAGATATTCATCCTTCTTCAACTCTTTTAAAATATTGGGATGCATGATACGATTATATAGAATCGTAATCTTGGTGCAGTATTCGGGAATGCACTTTTTGCCTGCACCCTCTCTGAAATTAGGAAAATGAGCCACCAATGCTACTTGTCTGGCAACATACAAAGCCATAGGGGATGTATAATGAATTATGACATGGACATAATCTGACGAAGAATACCGAATTCCATCAGCACCCATATTCTTATCCTTACTTAATTGTTCGAGTACATATTCCCTTGCGCAATACCAACCTTCAATGATTTTCTCGTCAAAGGAGTCTTGGCATTCTGCAAAATCTCTCTGTTCATAAGGAGGCAACGGACGCATCTTTCTGAAAAGATCCTCCATGTAACCTATATTATTATTTAAGTCTAGCATTTTCATCTGGTTTTTTACGATAATCGGCAGTTTGCTGCGTAAGATAAATATTACTGTTGCTTGCATCATATCCCGAAGGACTCTGATAGAGTTGCAAGTCGAACCATCCCATCGCCTTAATTACGTGTTCCATAATTTGAGATTGCTGCCATTCAAAGGCATCGAGCATTGTGTCTGTAAGATAGACTAAAAGTTGGAGAGGAAGTCCCTCACTGGTCTGTTCAAGCCAGCGCACTATCAAGCGCGGCTGCTGTGATACGTTTGGATTGTTCATCAGCCAATGATAAATGTAAAGACGGAAAACCTCTATATTTAGCTTGTCACATTTCACTTCCTTTTCAACAAAAAAGTTTTCTACATCCAATGCTCTTCGCAATCGTTTAATATCATTGTCTGTCAATGGGTGAACCCAACCAGAGTCAATAATAAATGTCTTTTTCATCAATCTTCCGAGCGTCTTACCTTCTAACATACGCTGGCTGTTCTTGAAATGATCAGCATGCAGGATAAAAGTAGGGAATGCAGATGTTGTTGTATCCCAGTTTTCTACTGTTACGGTGGTGAGAGATATGGTTCGTACAAATCCTTCTATACCCTTTGCAGGTACTGCAATCAAGTCGCCAATCTGCAGCAGTCCATTTGCACGAAGATAAAAAAATGCAGCAACACTCTTGATGGTATCCTGGAATATCCAACCGAGTACCGCACCAAATACAGTAATAATTGCCGTATCTGTGGGATTATTGTTTTGTAAATTTAAACAACATACTATCACAACAATCCATAATCCAAAAGCAGCCAACAAAGAAATTTGGCTCCATGTGATATACGTTTCCTGTCTGCGCAGACTGAATACCTTATTTAGAGTTTTAGTCACAAACCATGCACCCCACAGAAAAAGCGTCATTAATGTGACTATCAATATTTTAGAAACAAATATATATCCTAACCGCCAAAAAACATAAGCTATCAAGACAGATGTCAAGGATGCAGGAATCATACAACGTTCACACTTCGTTTTAAGTAATGCTCCCCAAATCAACCTATGGCATTTTGTGGACGATAACTCTCTCCGATAGTCATACACACTACCCATGAACCATAAAAAAAGAGCCATAAGTATGATTGATGGCAGGATTATGTCTCCATAAGTAAGATCCTGTAGAAAATCTAAAAATCTCCTGAGAATATCATATTGTCCAAATAATGAATAGACACGACAAGAAGACGAAATACTATCCATGGATAGAAGAAAATACAATACAAGTTTTATAACAAGACATACAGCCCATAAAACAAGTAAGGGTATCATCAATCTGTTATTTGTTTTGCTTTTGAATATTTGCATATTTTTATTTTCTCTTTATTTCAAATCCCAATTTCTTTACCAGTTTCAGTGTCTGCATCGCCATTTCCCGATCATACAGTTTCGCATCAAGAGAAACATCATCAAGATTGATCGGAAAAGGCCCATATACAAACTTTCTACTTTGAAAATGTTTCAATTCTTTGTATAAAATCATTCGGGACGTATGCCGTTGCGACATTACAAAGACCTTCAAGTACAACAAATACTCGTTGCTGTCCAGCAGCTCTTCCTACACGACCAACAACTCCAGTAAATGCGCCTGCAATTACTCTCACCAAATCACCACTCTTAAAATGGCAACGTTCTGGTGGCAAAACCATGATGTGCTCACTATTTACACTTGTTAGTTTAATGAAGTTCATCATCTCGTTATCTGGGATGATTACAGGAGGATTTTTACCCGTTACTGGTTCGATAGGTTTAGTCTTGTCGGTGTAGTATTTTAGCCAAGAAGCAGTGAGCGCAGGCTTCCTAACAAACTCATAAGTTTTCTCACGAGTCATATAGGCAAAAATAATATTAGGAAGCAGAGGCTCTTTAATGCGTTTCCGCCTCCCATCAATTTCTTTTATGACATCATACATTGGCAAATATGTCTCAATATTCTTGGCTTGAAGAAAACTGAGAGCCTTCTCTGTTCTACCATAAGTAGCACGTAGAACAAACCATTGCTTCTTTTCTTTTGGCACACAATCCGAGGACACCCCTGTTTGTGAGTTCATAGCCTTTTGACCTTGAACTTTGGGGGAGGTACTGGAAGTAAATCCAGCACTGGAGGGATTTTTACCGCCTCGTCGGGTGTCTGCATTAGGCAATGCGTCCATATCTATGTTTCTGTTCTATTATAAGAAGAACGTAACTGTACACAGTCCGAGTACAAAGATATGAAAAGAAAATGAAAATGAAATAAAAAATTGAAGAAAATGTCAATACCAATATAAAAATTTAAGACTTTTTAAGTCTATATTCTTTCGAATCTCAGAATTCTTTATACAAATAATGATAGTTATTTTACCACTATCGAGCTTTCCTGTAGAAGATTAACAATATACCACAAGCGTAGCAGAAGATATTCACACATAAAGAAACAAAGTTCTGAAAGTTTTTGACTATCGTAACAAGAGCTTTCGAGAATAGTGAAAAGGGTTTTTGACGGCCGTCAAAAACCCTTTTCACGTATGTAACAAAGTTTGGGAAGATACGTTTTCATCCCGTAAGTATTGATTATTCCTCGAAAACGACATACCTTGTTACTTTCCATCAGATCTTTTAAACAAGCGATATAAATTTCTTAGAATCTAAATCCAAAGAACATCCTTACACGCCATTTATTTCTCTTCACTTGTAGGTGGTTCTCATCTCCTGCAACAGAAAAATTATAAACTGCTGTGGCACCTGCAAATTTATTTCTCCAAGAATAGACAGCTGCACCTCGGCCCGTAATTATGGCTGACGGGAAATGATATTTCATACTATTGCGGATGGTTTGGTATTCATTATCACCACTCCCCTCTTCTACTTCCGCCTTCATCTTGGTATAGTCATGGGAATAAACCGTGATGGTAGGCAAGGCTGAAAGATGAAAAAGCCAATGAGAAGATGGAACGAAATTATATCCATATCCTGCTCCAAGTGCGAACTCGTTAAGACGAATGGTCATACCCTTCACTTTCGTCTTGGACCCATCAAAACTGGCACCTATCATCCAACTGCCGGCACTCCGCTTCTGTATATAACTTTGGCTGAAAGCTGCCGGGAAGGAGAATTTACGATAATTGAACGCATAATAAAAATTGAGATTGAGCGCCTGCTGGGAAATTTCTCCTTTATGAACATCAATCTGATTGGATCCTATTTCCTGGCTACCATGAAAAGTCTTTGATGAAAGATACACGATATCGAAACCATATCGATTGCTATAGGAATTAAGATTGAACTCATAATCCTGATTCTTACCTGCTAACTTGGCGGGATTAACAGCCAAACCTAATCCTAAACCTCTATAAGCCACTGCCATAGAGAGAGTTCCACGACAGTCTGCCATCACCTTTGTTCTGGATTCTATATCATTCGTCTTCACCATTGTTTCCAAATCAGCTCCAGAGAGATTGCCTCTCATTTTTATCGTCCATCTGGCATTGGGACGGGTGATATAATTGGTATCATACTTGACCTTGTAATAATTGGCAGCCAAGAGAGAATCACCCCAAAAGAGACGGCGGTCATAGAGAGACTCAAGCGTTTTTGAATCTTGGCATAATGCTTCAGGAATCTTTGCTTTTTCTTTTCACTCATTTTGCTTTTACTCAGTTCTGCCATGAGAAGAGAGTCGCCCCATTGAAGCATACGCCCCTTATCAGCAGATTGCCGCAACTGGAGCCGCAGACTATCCGCCATCTGGAGCCATTCCTTCAACTTCTTGCGAGGTTTCTTATTCTGGGCGACACCAGGGGTAAGTATTATCATCAAAAATACGACCACCAGAAATGATGCTTTCAATATCATCCCTGATTCCGTATTCATTTTTCTTTGTCTATCAAAATTCTTAGTCATGAGAAATCTATCTTTCTATTTTACGCTCTAATTGGTTACAAAAGTACTGCAAAACTTTGAGAATAGAAAGAAAAATGCTCAGAAATCAAAGATTTAAGGCCCCAAAAAGCGATAGGAATACAGGATTTAGAAGATATGGAGATGAGAAGTTATGGAAAAGAACTCGTGAATGAAATAAATTTCGTATCTTTGCATCGTCAACCAAAATGGTTGATTTCGCTATGGTAAGGAAGACTTACATGTACTCTCCTACCCTACTGGCGAGAACAAAAAGGTACCTTTTAAATATGGCAAGAAGAAAAAAACAAAATAAAAAGAAACATATAGGCAAGAAACTTATCTATCTTGCTATCATCCTCTTAGCAGGATGTATCATCGGGTTTGAAGCATATAGAATGATCACATCTTATATAATAGAGAAATCATCAGATAACAAATGGCCTACCCATGATTTGACATCAGGTCAATATTCAGGAAGTTATGATGGGATTGATATCTCGAGACATCAGGGAAGAATTCATTGGGAAGAACTCAGTAATGTAAAACGATTGAAATTCATCTATGTGAAAGCTACAGAAGGAACAAGTATCAAGGATCCTTGGTATGAAGAAAATATTAAAAATGCGAGAAAACATCAAATATCCGTAGGTTCATACCATTTTCTTACTAAGATGCCGGCAGTTTTACAATTTGAGAATTTTCGGGCTGTATATGATAAGGAAAAACAAAATCTTTTGCCCGTAGTGGATGCAGAGGATGATGGTACAAAGGGACTCAGTAAAAGTGAAATCCAGTCACTCCTGAAAACTTTCTGCAAACTCTGTAAATCCTACTATGGACATACACCTATTATATATTGTAGTGAGAGTTATTTCAAAGATTATCTTAGTCCAGAGTTTGACGGCTACTACCTTTGGATTGCCAGTTATAATCATGAACCTGTTTTACCAGGTAAACCCCATTATGATATCTGGCAGTACAGCAGACATGGTCGTGTGCCTGGAGTTTGGAACTGGGTGGATCTTAATAGATTTGCCAAGAATAGAAGTATTGACGATATACGAATCAACTAAAAAAATAGGCATTAAAAGCTTTTGAAGTCTGCCAGCATCACTGCAAGCAGACTTCAAAAGCCTTTAATTAACGTTACTCTTTATCTCACTTTCAATAAAGCAATTACATTGTAGATTTAAGACTTAATCTATTGACACATTTTACCCACATGAAATTGATGAATCCTCAGTCCTTTTTCTCGGGATAACACCTCAAAGCAATGTTCTCCCGTACAATGTCCTGTGTAAAAAACTACATCGGGATAGCGGTTCGCTAATTCTGATGCAATCTCCTGCAACTGCTCATCCGTTTCATAATACTCACTCAAATGACTGTCTAATAGATGGAAACCTCCTATGCTCAGCCGAATAAGTTCCTGAATGGATTCCAGAATATTCAAAATGCCATGATGAGCACAGCCAGTAAAACGAACATCTCCAATCACAAAAGCCAGTTCATGAGAAAAATCAAGCTTGTTTGTATGCAAACATGTTTATTTGCTTAACAAACAATCTTAAACATTGTATATCAGGGATTTAAATAAATGTTTGCAAATCGTTATGTTAATTACAAAACATGTAGTCTTGCAAACATCTATACATTTCTACATAACAACAAATTATTTAAATATACAGTCATCATGTCGTATTCCAATCATACAAACAATTACACAAAGATGAGATTTTGGTACCACACAAGTAATTATACAAAAATATAGTTTTGCCATAATGACGACAGAAGAACATGTATGTATGTTATTTCGCAAACAAAAAAGACTTTAAGGAAATTTACTGAGACAAGATAATATGATATAAAAAGTTTAAGACATGAATGAAAACATGAATGCAAACATAAAAGGATACACGAATGCAAACATAAAAGGATATATGAATGCAAACATGAAAGAATACATGAATGCGAACATGAATGAAGCCAACCAAAATATTTGTAAGCAACAAATCATGTAGACTAAATAACAAAATCACAATCAAACATTCGGTATTGTTTACTTGTAGTTATTTCGACGTGTAATCTTGTAGCTTTGTTTGCATTTAATTTTTGAAAGTGATAGAAATATAAATAGAGAAAATATAAATATCTGTGTATGAGGGATTTGAACAACTTGCTATCAAAACATCATTCATTCATACCATCATGTTTGCATGGTATCACACAAACATACGCAAAATATAAGTAAACCATATAAAACAACATATACAAGATTAAGCAAAAGGATTCAAAATTGTTTGCTACCAAAATTCACAACAAACATACATGTTTGCATAATAAAGAGTAAAAATAAAAACCGAGAACTTTATTCCCGGTTTTTAAAAAAGAATTTTATTGATAATTCTTTATATATTCAATCAAACTGTCATGCAAGATCTCCTCAAATTTCTTTTTGGTTCTAATCTTTGCAATCATCAGCATTTCGTATTCCTCATCAGTTAGATAAGTTTGTACACCATGCAATTTGGATCTTCTTTCAATAGCGGTCATCTTCTTCTCGACAGGAGCAGCAGGTTGAGAAGCTGCCGGCTGAACGTTACCTGCACCACCTGGACGAACCGCTTGATTCATATTACTGAAAGCTGCACGAAAATCTTTTGCCATAATTTCAAAATTTAAAGAATGAACTACTATAATATAAATTAAATACCAAAAATCTCTTTAATAACCGCTGAATAATCATTTGCTGCTGTACAATATGGAGCATAATGAAAGAGATCGGTCATTTCGGTCTGAGCCTCATTTACTTTGATGCATCTGCGAATACCATGTTCGATAACTTTTCTTCCATATGTATCCTTCAAGTACTGTATCGCCTGACGTACTATTCTTGGACGCTCATCAACCATAACAGGCAGTAAACCAAGCAGTTCCAGGTCCTGATTCAATGCAAAACGACCATTTTTAACTTCCTCCATAGCTCCCAGAATTGCAGCTAATCCATTTACAGAAAGACCTTCCATCTGTACAGGAACCAACAAATGACTGGCTACTACCATAGCATTATAGGTTGATTGAGATAGGGCAGGAGGGCAGTCTATAAATATATAATCAAAAAAATCAATTGGATTTTTAATACCTTCACCTGTCATATCAACACAATCGCTGTTAATACATGCTCCCAAAACCTGTCGAGGAGCACCAGTATTCTGAAGGAATGGATCAATATCCTGCATCTTTGCAGCTCCTGGTACATAATAAATACCTATATCAGATTTATAAATCGGCATACCCTTGCATTCAACCATAGACTCAAAAATCGTAGCGCAGCCTTCTGGTGCATGATTCAGCAATGTTAGGTTACATTGAGGGTCTAAGTCTATCTCAAGGATTTTTAATTTCTTGTTTTTACGAAGCATACCGGCAGCTAAATTCTGCACAGTAGTTGTCTTGCCAACACCACCCTTATTATTGACGATGGCGAGTATCATTTTCAACTGATTCTCCATATTTAAAATATAAATTGATTTCTGTTTGCAAAGATACAATATTAATTTGAAATATACAAGGAAATAAGCAAAATTGTTTGCATGTAATCAATATTTTAAGTTGTTTTGTGTTTTTAAAAACATGTTTGCATGTTAGCATCAAAACAAATATTACGCAATCTGTTCGCTATCAACTAAATAGCGAATAGAGTGGAGAAATAACATTTGTATGCATATAAACATTACAACAATATAATTTGTAATTTTGTAGGTATGCAAACATGTAGATAAGCTTTCATGTTACTAAGAGTCTGAAGTAAGTGATTGTATTTCACCTAAATAATTCCCCATTTCCTTATGATCACGCCAGACGAAAACATCATTAATAAAATCAAGCAATTTATCGTGTAACAACAAAATCTGATTTTTCAAATCAAAATGGTATTCATCCTCCTCAGCGAAAGATTCAGCCTGCAAGTTTAAATCATCCAGGTTATCTAAAAGCTTACTAAGTTTCAGATATACCTGCTGATAATATTTTCTTTTTTCCAACTCCTGCTGATGGGTTGATTCTAAAATGGCACGGATACTTTCATCTTCTACAGAAAAATCTCCATCGGGTAAAGGCAAAAAAGCATTAGCTGCTTCATCGCCAGCTAAAATGAAAAAGACAACCAAACGATCCCTTCCATGCCAAACATGAAAAGGATCATTCAGCAACCAATTCTTCACTTTTCTAACAGAAGGAATAGAAGAATTAAATTTTGTAATTATCTGAATCATAGATAGTTATAAGCATAATGAATTAAAAATTAAGTCTGGATTGGGTACCCTTGCCTGGCTTGCCATTCATATAAGGTACACCAAAATCCTCATAAAGCATCTTGCACACAGAACCACAAATTTTACGTTCATTGGTGTCAAAATCCTCTTTATTATACCGAGTTGCAATCTTTTTCAACTGCTTCGAAATACTATTAAGGATTTCCACTCTTTCTGACTGACTATCGACCTTGGCCACAGTTCTACTTATCGCTTGAACATAATAATTTGATTGTTCCACACGGAAATGACTTCTCATAAAAGTGTTGATAATGGTAAGCAGCTTAGTAAGCTTAGCTCCATAACTCTCAGAAAGCATTGAGATTTGAGGAATTGTAGGCTTTTGAGCACCTAATTTAGCAGTATTACCATTTGTTTCAATAATGAAATAATAAGCAGTTACTGCACCTCGTGAATTCTTGCTCTTTACCTTATAATCGAAACAGACATCACAAAGACCGGCATCAAAAACCTTCCGTATATCATCTTTCGCTTTATCAAGCACTCGTTTTTTGAAGTCAGAACCATTTTTATACTGCTCTTTCTGAACGACATTTCCTTTTTCATCGCGAACTTCCAACAAATTGAACATCTTTTTGATATCCTGTACAGTCATGAAGAAAACCTTATCCTCCTTGTTTCGATATTGGCAACAGAATTCATAAAAGCGCTGTGAATAGACACTTTTGAACCCCATCTCTATATACATGTCAAACACAGTAAATTCAGATGAAAGATTGGTGAAGTAGGGGAGGAGAACAGGAGTAATACCTACAGTATAAGTTTCCTGATCTGGATGCTCATCAACATATGACAAAAGACCGGCATAAATACGGTGTCCATCCTTGGAATGAAAAACCTTCTTAGCATCCGTGATATTCTTGAGTGCATTGAAGGCATAATCCAAGTTGGAACTATGCCCGGAGACACATTCCAGAAGCTGGGTACGTGAGAGCGTAATCTGGTATTTTTCAGGATGCCCATCAGGAAGATCTTTCTTCTTTTGAATTCCACGGATAATCTGCAGCCAACAGTTTCGTTCCACAGCAGTCAGGTTACTGATTGCCTGCGTCACGTCATTAGGCTGAGTGATGAAGTAGTGCGGAATATTACTGAGAATATCCTTGTCTGTTTTCTTGGGTCTTCCACCTTTACGCTTCGGAATATTCGAGTTAGAAGAAGAATCTGAGGGATTGATTTCCTCAGCCTCTATCGTCTCGATGTTATCATTTGAATCCTTTGTCATTTTATTATATTTTGTAAATTTGTCGCAAATATACATCTTTTTGTGCGACAAACAATGCAACAATGTCGTATATTATGTATTTTTAACCTAACTAAGACTATCGGTCTCTTTAAAATTTATAAAACTGTCGCAGCATTATGTTAATCGCTGATATTCAATACATTACATATTCTATTGCGACAAAAATATAAAGTTTTGAAGTAAAAAATTAATTGTATTTGCGACATTATAATAAGTTTATTGTCGCAAATACTTTCATCTATTAAAACTCCTTTCTAATATTGTCTGGTTAGTAAAGTTTTCCATATGAACTTATCTATTTGATTTTCTGATAGTTAGATATAAAACAGTAAATTTCACTTTAAATTATGCTGATTATCTGTTACGACAATTTTATAAAGTTATTGGTGAATCTGCGACAAAATTATAAGATTTTCTATTTTGCTGCGACAAGATTATAAAAGGGCATTAATGACGATTGAAATCTATACTAAACTTTATAATTTTGTCGCAAATGAAATTAATATCATAGGAGAAGACTTATTTTCATATTTTGATGAAATACATGAACGAAAACTCTTTAACTAATTGATATAAAGTCTATTATATGATTTTTGAAATGTAATGTTGCGACAAAATTATAAGATTTAACTACTTTATATGTACATCTGGAATGCTAATTAGACCTTATATTTGGGTTCCACGAAAGTAAGATACGACAAAATTATAAGCCAAAATTATTGTTTGATGTTATTTGAGACTGAATTATAAAGATGTCGCAAATGAATCTATTATATTTATATTTTTGTCGTATATTATAAATAGGAATATTTTTAGATAGCTATTGTCAGCTGTTAGGTTTGGGGGTAGGGAGATTTTATACTTTATAATTTTGTCGCAGAAACGATTCAAGAAAGTGTTTTTATTAGGATTATTCAGTCAGTACTAAGCAGGTATCTATCAATGCTGCGACAAAATTATAAAGTTATTCCCTTTATTTTTTAAGTTCTCATACATGATGTTCATAGTATTTGAAGGTAGTGATACGTTATTTTTACGTAGTAATAGTTCTATTTGCGACAAAATTATAAGGTTGTACAACAAGATATAGGTTATGATGAGTGGGGCAAGTATACTTTATAATTTTGTCGCACCTTCTATATAAGATAGCATTTCTATCTTTATAATTTTGTCGCAGTAAAATTGTTGTTCTTTCATTTTTATGGTATTTTAAACACAAAAAATTAAATCTACAAAACAGAAATATACATATTTTAACGCGCATAAAAGTCTGTTTTCTATTTAAGATGCTTGGCTTTCCAAAAACAATCAGGAAAAAGGGTAGATTCCAGTAAGATAGGGACAAAAATAGCCTTTTTAGGATAATATATATATAATATAATACCTATTAATATATTACATTGTCCTGCTCATTTTTATCTCTTTTATTTTGGCTTATTATTTTCTGAATTTGTAACATATTGAAAACCAAGTATTTACAAACATAATCTGCGACAGATTTATAAGATGTTACGACGAAATTATAAGATGGATATGGACAAAATAATAAAGTTTATATTTTATCTGCGACAAAATTATAAGGTTTGCGATAAAATCATAACTTCTTAAAGGTGCGACAAAATTATAAAGGTAATATTGTTGCTTCAGTTTTTTAAATGTATAAGCTCTCCACATATTTTTTTCCTCTAAAGGTGGATTTCTTCTTATTTTATTTGCAGGCATGATTTTTTTCACTATCTTTATGCCCAAATAAGAGCATATGAATATGTGCTGATTGATTAGTATGAATTTAATGAGGTATAGCTATGAAAAAATTCTGGAACGTCTTCTACTGCAACTACGGTCTATCGTGATAAATACGGGCAGCGTACGGGTACAAGTACCACTCGGCAAACTGGCAATTCCTCCACTACAACCTATAAGGATAAGTATGGAAGAATCCAAAAGCGAGGAAACAGTCAGAGGAAGTAGTTTTCATGAATAAGTCATCTAGACAGAGCTTATCACAGTTGTTTTTCAATCCAAGTCATCAGTACCGTAACAGCGTATTGCTGCTCTTCTTCTGTCAGCAGTTTTCCGGTTGGTATATGATGCCATTTGAAGAAGCAACTACGGCAACAGCAGCCTGTGGCATGTTGGGCAATAAATACAGGATGCCCTCTCATTGGTGTTTGCTTACCGTCATTGGGAATTATGGCAGGTGCAAGGCGTTTGGCAATGAAATCCTCTGCATGTTTACGGATTGTTGCCAAGCCTTTTTCTTTAATATAATCTTTTTCCTTCTTCGAAAGACGGAATCGGCTGCGGAAAGCAGATTTGGACAGTCTTTCAAACAAATCTGCCAGATTGTACTCTTTGTTAGTAGGAGAGTACAATCTTTGACACACAGAAATATCATATTCTTTTTCTTTGTTTTCTGAGGAGATAGAGTTTTGTATATTGTCATTTTTCTCTTCTTCAGGAAATAGTGAAAGTTCAACATATTTCTGTTGTTTTTTTCTTGCGTTCTTTCTCATAATTACTCTACATTTACTTCGAATTTTCATCAGTTTCTTCAATGCTTCTTTTCTGCGTATTTGGTAAGAACCCTGCTATGATGCCGGGCAATGTGTCAGGAAGGCATTCACTTGAAAGATGAACTTGAGGCTTGTTTTATAGAATTACCATCTGTATTACCGAAAAATACAAATAGCTTTCCTGTATATTCAAGCATGCAAAAATACAAAAAATATTTGTGACAAGCAAATAATCTTAAGAAGTAATTTGGCAGATAGTGAATTCCAATGCGCCATTTTGGCTTACTGACGATGACAGAAATTGATAAAAGTCAAGAAATATAGGCTTTTTTGAAAATATCCCTTTAAAATTTGTGTGCGTACACAAAAAGGCATTACCTTTGCACTTGAAAAGATTGAATAACGATAATTAAAGTAAAGAAAGGGTAACAATTATGATGATTTTTGGAATGACATTAGCTGTATTGGCTATCACATTTGCTGAGATTGTAGAGATCAACAAGAAAATGAATCTTAGCAAGTAAAAAGGCTTGAAGATGAGCATCTTAGGATGCTCAGTATGAGAGCATATATATTAAGGTAAAGATTAGGATAACAGATTTTAAGAGAGAAAGGAACTATATTATGATAGTATTAGGTATGCTTTTAGCAGTGGTGGTTGCAGCCGTAGCAGAGCTTGGTGCAATAGCCAACAAGAAGAACTTCGCTTAATAGCGATATTCTTCATTTTAGGAGAAATAAGGTTTTCCATATATAAGAGGTAAGGCAGTTGTAGGCAGAAGATGCTTGCAGTTGCCTTTTTCTTTTTATGCCATTTGCTATCATCTCATTCTAATAAACTTGAAAAGATAATCTATATGAAAAAATGCCATTCCCCAGTTTTTTGTGGAATATTTCCACACGATTTCCCCATTTTCCACAATCTTTGTTTTTGGCATATATAGTCTAACTATCTGATAATCAGCATGTATTGTATTTTTGCCTTCTTTTGGCACGCAGATTGTGAATATCATTAGTGGGTTCGCCAATGAATCCACAAAGATAGAAAGTAATAAAAATAAATATTCACAATTAAAAACGATAAGATTATGAAAAAGTTCGTATTTGCAGCTATCGCAGCTATTGTAATGGTTTCAGTAAGTAACGTATTTGCATCCAATAAGATGATGAGTAACGCTCAGGTTGCTCCAGTTGACACCGTAGCTCCTGCTACTCCTACAGATTCTTCAGCAGTAAGTACTCCTGTCACTCCACAGGCTGGTGCAGAAGATTCTACTGAGCAGCAAAATCAGGAGATTTCTACTCCTACAGAGACAAATCCTACAGAGGCAACAGAAGTTCAGGCTTCTTCAGAGCAGCAGGCTGTGGCTGAATAAATTCCAAGATAATGGTCTTTTTTAAAAGCATACTATAGAGAAAAGGGTAGAATAGTTTTCATTGAAAGATTAGGTTTTTAGGATACGTTTTAATTGATTATTGCTAAGTAAATCAGTAACTACAGTATTAGAGTAAATTAGCGAAAAATGAAGTCTGCTGGCAGTGTGCTAGCAGACTTTTTGGGTATAATATTGTATATAAAAACAACAAGATTTCGCACGACATCCTATCGCATTTTAAAGGCGATGAAGAAAGGTAACCATTGAAGACAAGTTAAGAAATAGTCTGCGAAGTTCAATACTTTTTATAAACCCGTTGGCGGAATTAATTTAGCGCATACTTAACCCTGCCAACCGGTCTGTTGT
>OBCI01000038.1_pt1 | contig 45481 bp, 42 predicted proteins | sample 1495881 | NCBI WGS metagenome assembly OBCI01 (sample SAMN03418262, study PRJEB22391) | human gut metagenome | biome: human-gut; feature: organic feature; material: feces | host: Homo sapiens | place: Tanzania | collected 2013-01 | reverse complement strand
TATAACCATTCCGTTCCATCAAGTTCACTCAGTTGGTCACCATTACGATTCAGCTTCGTAACAATGATCACTTGGTTTTCTTATTAGATTATATATATTATAACGTGTGCAGGGTCGGATGTCGATGGATTTTTGACCATTATTTACTCCGATTTACACATACTCTCTTCTATATCACAAAATTAAGCATCTTTTGCATATACACCATCCCCCTAATATAAAAAAAGAAGAGACCCCGCAGGTTCTCCCCCTGTCGCAGGCCTCACAGGTTTCTGCAACGCGATCACTGTATTTGCAGTTTATTCTGCATTGGGAATGGGTTTTCAGTCTCCATCCCGACCCCTGGAACAGGTTTAAGGTCTCTGTTCCGACCTATTATTTGCATTGCCATGGAAAAAGAGCCCACCGCAATTCATAGACATAATATACTACATACCCCCCCAATTCGCGCAAGTTGTATTAACAGGCTAACTACATATTTTATTCTGTTTTACACTTTATCCAGCCACTCATCAAAACTTTTCTTTGAAATCCTATACTTGGTTCCAATCTGGATCCATCGAAACTCATTTTTCTTTAAAAGCTCATACACAGTAGATCTGCTGATACCCAGAATATCCTGAATCTCATTTACTGTATAACATCTTTTTTCTGCTTCATTAACTGTAATTGCCATAAGACTATCTCCTTTGTTTTTCTTTATCTTAACGCGATAATCCTGGCTTGTCTGTGGGTAAATTATCTCTTATCGTAATATACTTCTGACCAGTTCAATATAGTTCAATTTTACAGTTTCATAAAAAATATTGTCAGAAATCAGTTTCATAGTTGAATCAACATAATCGTCAGCATAAAAATCTTCTTGTATGAGTTCTTCTGCTACAGCCAGCAGATCAACATCCTCCCTTGCGGATGGAGTTATTTTAATATCCATTTCTGCTCTATGCTTTCTAACATCTGCAAAGAACCTCTTGAAATCATCATCTATTGAAATATAATTTTTCAGTTTAAAGATATCATATAAGTGTCTGGAATTTCTCGTTGCCCTTCCTACCATATAATAATCACATACTGCAAAAATTTTATCTATAATTGTTCTGGATAGTGTCTGTGTCTTCATTTTAAATGGTTCTAATCCATAATCTCTCAAAATCTCAGATTCTTCTGTTGCAAGACAATCAAATATTATACTCGTAATTTCCTTTTCTTCTGTTGGATAAGAATATGACATTAACGCGGTCTCCAGCCTCACATATGGCCGCAGACCCTTTTTATCTTCTGAGCAAACCGAGTCATATACGAAATCATAGTGATTATAATCCTTATCGCTTTCGATAAACTTCCAATTATCAATTGCTAAGTCTAAGTCTTCGCTGATTGGTTGTAGTAACTGATATTTGATTTTCTTCCTTCTGGCTTCTCCCAAATGCTCTTCAAATGTGATATCAATGTCCTCTGAAAAACGGTCTATTACATGATAAGCCTTGGAAAGGGATGTTCCACCCTTAAACACCACATTTGGATTTCTCTGTACCAGTTCTTTTAATATCATTGTCACATAGTAATCTTTTTCAACGATACTTTCATCTATGCCCGTTCTTTCTGATACCGTTACAATAATATCTCTCAACAATTCTTTATCATCTTTATGCAAATACATCGTCCAGCCTCAATTCGTAATAATATTTAAATATTGCAATCGGAAACTCTCTTATATAACTATCCACATCATTTTTTGTGATGCCATGTATCTGCACAAATTGAGATACTTTGTTATGGGCCACATCATAGCTTTCATCCAGATACATATCCAGATTTTTTAATAAGTCAAGTAGCTGCAGCACATAAACATTTTCTTCATTTACCGGAACCACTGGTCTTCTTACAATGAATGTTCTCTTTCCAATTGGAATTTCTCGTATTTTTGCTGCCATGTTATTGCTAACAATCTCAACTTTATTTGGAACCTGTGTTGAAATTCCCAGCTGATTGGCAAATGTATTACCAGAATAGAAACCATCTACTTTTCCACCTCTGGAAACATACTTGTACCTGGCAACCATATCTGCATTTACGCCTACATTTGTTTTTAATCGTGATTTCTTAGGCAAATAATAAATGCCGTTCTCATATTTTTGTAGTTTTCCCTCATCGCACAGCTTTTTTAGCTGCTGGTTTACTGCAGATTTTGTAATTCCCTCAATCACTATATCAGAAAAGAATATAGGCTCTGCTTCCTTATAATTATTTTTCAAGAATTCATATAACATAAACCTCATTCCTTTCCCTAAATTTTTGTAACTATAATGGTTACTTTTGTTAATAATATTCTATTCCTGTTTTTAAAATCTGTCAATGTTATTTTGATTGCTATGGTTAGTATATCCAAAGCAGAATAAAATATAAAAAAGAACTGTCACCCTTAGGATTCCTCCCAAAGCCACCAGATCTTAAATTTTCATAAGACCTGATATCTGATTCCCTGCGCTGATGATCTGATTTGTGTTCGAAGTGATGCCTCGATAATAACTACCAACCTCATAAAATACAGGCAAAAATTGTGCTGTATTTTTCACTTATTTTACATTTGCCTATATTTCATTCATTGCGACTGCAAAAAGAGACCATAAAAAGTGACCTGAAATGATTTCATAGTAACCTTCTTTCCTCGGCCGGACGATCAATGGATTAAGAACTCCATATATATCGTTTATAGAGTAAACGTCAAATCATACGCAGGTCGTTAAAATCAACGCCGCCTATTATGAGCGGCGTGGTTTCCGGCACTCATCCGGAAGGCTATCTGACCATGGCATGAGATAATCCAATTTTGTAGGATCTATATTTCCTCTTTCATCACAGAGTTTAGGCAACTCTGTAAGGATATATTTAAAGTAATAATACGGTCGCAGATTATTCAGCTTTGCGGTTTCAGAAATACTATATACCATTGCGCTGGCAGAGGCTCCTTTTGCAGTATTGTTGAACATCCAGTTTTTCTTGCCAAGGCAAAAGGTACGTATAGCTCTCTCTGAGGCGGAATTATCAATTGGAACATTACCATCTTCGAGAAATACTCTTAGGTATTTTTCCTGATTAATTACAAAATTAAGTCCATGACCTGTTTTGGATTTTGGAGGTACTGTACAGTCACTCGCCTGCTGTTTTACTCACGCAAAAAATTCTTCAACCATCGGCCTGATCAGTTCCTGCCGTTTTTGAAGACGTTCCTTTGATGAGAGTCCTTTTAACTCGGTATCAACATTATAAAACTCGGAGATCTTCTGCAAAGCCTGGTATGCAACCGATTGTCTTACAGACGATGGATCTTTTTTATCTGCAGCCTTAACCGCATCCGCAAAATCACGCCTTGCATGCGCCCAACAGTTTGCGTTTGTTACGTCTGCAAGCTTTTTGTCAACCAAATGGTATTGCTGCAAACTATCCGTTACAAGTATTCCTTTATAATCTTTGTAAAAATCCAGAGGTTTTTGATGATCGCGACCTTTCTGGTATTCATATATCACGATTGGACGCCTGGTATAAAACTCTCCGGAACGGTGCACCCACATATAACACTTGCTGTTAGGGTGGTCGCTGTCTGCTATCACCTGCGTTGGTGTTTCATCAGACTGCGTGACATGTAGTGACAGAAGTTCCTGTTTCATCCGGCATACGACGCCAGTTGCCTTTCCCATAAAAAGCATCAAGTTGTTCTTCGGTGAGATCCGCAGCTTCTTCCGTAGTTCTTGGCCACGATAATGAACCGGCTTCAATCCGTTTATACAACAGAAGGAATTTCTGTAGGGTTTTCAGTAACCGTAGGAATCTGCATCTGGTCGTATGATTCCTTACGAAACTTGCGCAGCCAGTAATAATAATATTTCTCGTTGATATCGTTGTCTTTCAGCCATTGTCGGACGGTTACGTTTGCAGGTCGTTCCTGACATTGATTTATAATATTTAACCAGTTAGCACACCTTACATTATGGGTGAGTGAATCCATGATAGTTTACCTCCTCTAAAAAACTATTAGTTTTTTCGTGTTTTTTAGAGAGTCTCACAAAAATGCTAATTATCCAAGGCGGGTGGTTTGACGTTTACATTCAGAATACTTTCTTTTTCCCATATATTTTTTTATCAGAATATCTTTATACTCTTCTCCCCTTTCAGGAAAGGACTCTACCTCTTCAAGAGCTTGCTCACACATCAGAAGCATTGTCCTATTTCTGAAAAGTTATAACAAATTATCCTAAATTATCTGACGTTTTTCCTTCGGAGCAAAATTAATCAAATAAACTAACGCAGCATTCAGTTCTCCTGTTGCAAGTTCTTTCAACTCACAAACCTGATCTTTTGCTGAATATGTACAAATCCAGCTCATTTGTCGGTAGATGGAAAGAAGAACTTTTGCCCTGTCTGATACAATCACAGGATCTAATCCCGATATGCGGTATAATTCCAAAAGAGATTGCATAGACTTAGAAATTCTTTTCGCCATTATCCGACCTAAACAACTAAATTCAACTGTGAATATGGAAAAAATACTTCTCCTCCCACAATATCAAGTTTAATCTTCTTACCCACGTTATTTTCCACCAATGTATTTATCATCTGACTGGAAACTCTTTTACGATTATTAAGTTCTAACACGGTGTTTTTAATATCAACCGTGACACATCTATCCAATGCATATACAAAAACTTTCAACCAGATATATGAATCATAATCACCGCCCATTACATAAGTTCCGTTACCTCCGGGATATCTCCCATCATACCGATACTGATTTCGTCCTTTCACTCCCTGTTTAAGATAAACTGTGTTCATAGTGTCAAATTTAATATCTACAATTCTGCCCTTCATAAAATGGCACCTCCTTATTTTGATGATACCATTTTTGCATAACTAGCAGATTTTTGTGATGAGAAAACTACCGAAATTTTATAGAATAATAAAATCCTTCATTCCATACGACTCATACTGAAATGCTTTTTCATCTGATATAATCCCTATAAATAAAATAAATACAAGCGTATCTCCGTGAAAGGCAATCTTTGTCATAAAACTTTTTTCTGTTCCATCACTATAGTATATAGGAAACTCAAAATTAAACTCATTATATAAATAGCCATCATCCCACATATCTCTAGGACAATCTTTGACTCTCATTTTTATCTCACTTGTCATTCGAGTTATTGCAGTTTCATCATACGCCAACTCTCTTCCTAAATCCCATTGCTGCTCCATACCAGCGTAATCAACTAACCTTATATTATTTATTGCCTTTCCTATAGAATCTGCTAATCTAGCCAACATCGCATTCGCAAGACTTCTCGGCAGAATAATTCTTTCTACAGTATGTACTAAGGCTTCGTCGATAAATTCCAAGTCTTTCCAATTATGAAAATGATAATCCAATGTTTTACGCCTTATTTTTACAAACAGTTTTTCTATTTCTCGTACTACTTGAAGATTATGTGATCCAATATCAGCATTGTATCTGTTTTCTAGCCTAATTAACCATGCCTGTATTTCTTTTGCTTGTGCAGATTCTGGCGATTTAAGAGCTGCCGTTAGGGTTCTTCTCCCCTCTTTTATTCCAAAAGCTCCATTTTTTATTTTTATCTGATTTCTCTTACAGTAAAGTATTTCCTGAACCATAGCCACAAACCAACTCGCTATCATGCTTCCCTCATCAATATTAAGAGGCTTATGCTTTTCTATCCATTTACGAAAGTTATTCTTACTTCTTTTTGCAAGTCGTAATCCTGAATAGTCTTCTTTATCCAACTCTCTATTTGAGGCGAAAATTAGATAGCGAAATTCATTAATTGGTTTAGAATGATCATTCTTAATAAGTCCATCAAGTATAATATTTTGTGCATTATCAGTCAAAACATAATTATCATATTTTACGAACACATCTGCATAATCCTGTTCAGCTATAGGATAGAGTTCAATACTATCATATGAATCCACTCGATCTTCTTCCTCACAAACCATTTCATGTGCAATCAGTAACGTATAAAAAGATAAAAAAATATCATCGACAGGGTCTTTATCTTTTGGTTCATTTAGTTTAGCCAGTATTTTATCCGATAGAAACCTTTTTATATTATTAAGATCAAACTCTGTTTGCTCCTTATTTTCTGGCGCAATTGCTTTTTCATCATAAGCATATTCAAGAGCATGTGCAAGAGCATTGTTCCAACGCTGATTTTTCTCGTATAACAGCATTTTTCTCTGCATTGCAACTTCTTTTCCTATCTTATCTTCCAATTCCTCAATCAGCGCATCTAATGATCCACCGTACAGTGTCTCTGTATCATAAGCCGAACTTATATTTGATAAGCAAGGTTTTTGTAAAATTTCTGTCAGACGGTACTTTTTTCTCCCCTGTACAGCTACGTTCTCATACTCATACCTAAAAATAAGTTTTAGAAACTGGCATTTTGAAAAATCTTCGTACTTATCCACATCAAAATGTAGATCATTTTTTAAGTGATCAATAATTCCAGATCCACTTTTATCATGAAATTTTTTCATCAAAGCATTATAAGTATATCCCTTACTTTCTTTGTTTTCACTCTCTAATTCTTTACAAAGCCTATAAATTGTGCAAGGCACACCATCTGGTTTTTCTGTTTTATCTAAATCAAAATCTCCCATAAGTACCTTCCCTTATGTCATTAAGCCATTCATTTAGTTTCTATATATATTTTGGAATACCTGTTTCCCAATCTAATTTAATATAATTAGCAGCCTTCTCTGTTTTACATAAATTTCCATATTTTCCAAAACTATCCAAAACACACTGGCTAAAGATTCCAGGAAACGCCTTATCTCTTCCCATTAAAATCTGCGTTTTACTATTATGCGCACATTCCCACACCTCATATCCCCTCACAGGTACCCCTTTATATCTACATATATTGCGCAAATGTCCATTAACACTTCCATGATGTGAAATACAATAATAATTAGATTTTTTCATGTACGGATAGCATGTATCTACATTATCCCATCCCTCCGTTTCAATATCACCGGGAAATAACATTGACTTTCCTGCAAGTACTATTTGATATAGGACAGAGGAATTGTTTATCTCCTTTTGCGGAGCTGGATTCGTTGCACTAAAACTACTTTTAGGATATAAGATACAAATTTCTTTTGTGGAATTGCCAACTACAGGATCTATAAACTTTACGCCTAATGCCCTTAATTTTGCCAATGTTCTAGTATATGTAGCTTGTGTCCACGGATAATACAAATTCAGCCAAACTTCTGTGTTATTATCAATATTTTTCTTCTTTATCAGATACTCTATTCCACTAATATGATCATAATGAAGATGTGTAACAAGTAGTTTTGATATTTTATTTGTTCCATACTCTTCATAAATATCTGCCAAGCATTTATCTAAATTACAAGAGTAATCTTTGCTAGAATACACTGTTTCTCTTACCGAGCAATCTACAAGCCATAGAATACCCTTATCTTCTTTTTTAAATGCTATTAGCGAACAGTTTCCATGACCTACATTCACATGATATGAACAAATATTAGAGATATTGTCATAATTATCAGCATAAGGTTCATTGTTTTCATTTTCATACCTAAGAGATCGAGTAATTACACTATTTAATTCTTTATATACAACCGCCACAGGAGCATTTTCGGCTGATACAATACTACTTCCGTTATAATACACATAAGCTCCCTGTATTATGCCATCTTCAACCTCAACATCTCTTAAATTTATATCTAATGACTGAACAGCAAATTCATCGTCTATACTGTCCTTAATTAGAATTATATGGTCTGGCTTTATTCTCTCCATATCATATTCTTTGCCCTGAAATGTAATGTCTTGATCTAATTTTCTAAAATAATCTCTTTCTTTTCCATAATAAAATCCATGTACAAAATAAAGTTCTTCGCTCATATTAATAATACTTCTCCTAGTTACTCAACTCCCAATGCTTTAAACACTGCATCCTCAACACTGTTGTAAAATATAAGATTAAAGCATCCAATCAGTTTTGCCGGAACACTACCTAAATCAACTGCAGATGCTATTGGCAAAAGTACTTTCTTTGCCCCACTATCCAAGCATACTTGAAGCGTATATAGTATAGCACATACACATATCTACACACTAGCAAAAGATTGATAATCTCTATCTTCATCTGGTACTCCTTCCTCCAACACACTCTCTTCGCATAGTTTTGGAAAATCCACCCTGATAATATCTGTTGGTAACATCTGCGGTGGAATCCTCTTTTCACAGGTCATCTTTCCTTCCTCACAGCCGCCATTCATACAGAATGGCCCACAGTCAGAAAACAGTTCTCTGTTCTGCTCCAGAAGCTATTCCCAGATTTTAGCATCTCATGGATTAGTGATGCAATCATCTGTTGTGCCTGCCAGTTGTCTGCAATCTCCGGTATATAACGAAGCATATCCATGTCAATCCTTCTCCCGATCAGTACATCCATCTCCGTATATTCATCCGGATCCTTTGGATAAGCTGCCCTGATTCCGATTGCCGGAACTCCATGCATATGCTCCGGTGGAATTGCTTTGAATTTTGCTACCGCCTCTGCCACACTCTTGATATTCTCATGAAATTCACTCATATCCTAGTTTTTCCGCAGCAAATATTCTTCTATAACCTGATATGATTTCGTAGTATCCTTCCTTTCGTGGTCTTACTATTACCGGAGTTATTATTCCGTATTTCTTGATACTGTCCTGAAGATCTTTCATCTGGATCCATCTGATCCACTTTTTCTGCCATAGGCATCCTCCTTCTTCCTGAAATAAAAAATCCGCCCAGATTAGAACCTAATCTAATCTGAACGGAATACTCATTCAGGCTTGATATTTTCCAAGCATAAATATTTTTAATCATTTCCCTTTTGTTAGCTACTAGAATTTACAACCTTTTACACCAGTTGCATTATAGCTTTTCATTCCTGTTAGCAAATCTACAATAATTTTACTGTTAGCAATTTGCATTTTCTGTTAGCAAAAATGCTCATTTTTTGATTTGCTGTTAGCAGAAAAACAACAAAAAAACGGCAATGATTTTTCTCTCATTACCGCTTAAAATAGAGCGTTCCCTATAGGAATCGAACCTACAATAGAGTCTTAGGAGTTCAGGTCCCCACTGTAAATACATACAATTTTTAGTCAACAATGGTCAAAAAACTCCTTGACTTTACTAATCATTCTGTTATTTCATGTCAAAATAAGAAAACTGAAAATCATCCGAGTTAAGCACCTCTCGCTGACAAATGAGTGAAACTGTCACCCTGAGGGTTCAACTATTCCGTTCCTGCGAATTCATATTTATGGCCACCATTCTCACTCTGTATGCGGTAATGATAACACTGTTTTCTTATTAGATTACTTATATTATAACGTGTGCAAGGTCGGATGTCGATGGGTTTTTGACCATTATTTACTTATATTTGCTTTAACTTAAAAAGCCGGAAGCTAATGCTCCCAGCTTTACATTCTTTTACTCCATCGGTTTTACAAACTGGAGTTTATACCCGGTACTTGTCTCGATTTATAGTCATATCAACCAAATGAAATACAAGTAAGATAATAAAAAAAACGGAAACTATTATTATTCCTGCGCCCAGCTTGATAAAATCAATTATACCGCCAAGACAAAAGAGCATTGCCCATGTCTTAATCCGTTTTCCAGTAACTCTGCATATTTTCTCTGTATTTAATCCAGTATAATCTCCTGATAAAAACAGCACACTTCTTTCTGTATTCCTTGATTTGATAAAAAATCTTCCAACAAAAAAGAGAACAGTTGCCATCAGTAAATCAATAAATATAATTATTATTTTCATTTTCAACACCTCTAATTTTAAGTTCACAACTTCCGATTTCTCAGTTTCAAAAACTAAAAGTTGTTGTATTCTATACTGATACATCAATAGAATTACGAACTAGCCTATTACCATTTTTGACAAGTGTTGCTTCCACTGATTCTTTTGTGACATTATCAAGAATACTTGTATCAATTTTTTGTCCCGGTTTCCAATTTGGATTAGCTGCTTTCACTGCTGCATACATAGCGGATCTATACTGTCCTTCATATTGTTCTAAAGTCCATGTACCACTTAAACGTTTATCTTTATTCACACTTAATTGATAATCTTTGAAAATATCTGAACGCTTAGTTGTATCACCATTTGAAACACCATTTTCTTGAATAAATTCTTTCTTTACATTATCAAACATTTTTTGACGATATTCCTCAGATACATTCGTGAGTTTCTGCCACGATGTACCTTTGCCAGTAACATCCATTCCTGCCACTCCATTTGCATTCAGTAAATCCCCATCGGAATCAAATTGTTTCATCAAATTATTAACAATAGTATCCCTTCCGCCAAATATTTCATATATCATTTTTTCTTCTGGAGACATCATAGCTTCGTTCTGAATTACTCCTTCTAACCAGCCTTTTTCTTCCAAAGCTTTATATTGTTTGCTATTAGTATTGACACCACTATAGGCATTACCTAATCCACTAATATTCATCGACATACAAAAACCTTCCTTGTAAATAAACTAAAACTCCGTTTAAAACCAAATCATTATTATATATATTATATCGTCATATCTCCTACAAAAATAAATAAGGCAGTTCCACAAATTTAGATTGGTCAATTTCATTAAATAAGAATTAATTGGTCAGCTTCGGCAATTCATTTTCTTCAACCGGAAGCATTCATGTAATGCAACAGACAATTTCGTTGCTGTATGGCTACCTAAAATAAATTTTAAACAATAAAAACAAGACCTCCCATTACACTTTTCAGTATCTGAGAGGTCTGTATTTATAAAAAGTTTAATCGACTGACAGTCCAATTTCATTTAACGCCAAAATGTTTTCTTTTACACATAGAATTTTTTATTTGCTGTATATTCTCGCCTCATATGGTTGCAACCATTCGGACTCCGTTTCATGATAATTGCACAATACACATTTTTGATCAATTTTTTGAAACATCAGCTTTTCATTTGTAAAATTCACGATCACCAATAAACCTTTGCCGTTTACTTCTCTTTCATATGCAAATAATCCCGGATATTCTTCGTACATCGGGAGAAACTCCGCCTGTCTCACAATATCTGCATGGTCATGGTAACACTGAATCAAACGCTTATAATAATTGTACAATGAATCCGGATCATTCACCTCACTCTGTGCATTGATTGTTCTATAATTATCATTGCATTTAATCCATGGCTTTCCACACGTAAATCCTCCATTTTCCGAGTCATCCCACTGCATCGGCGTTCTTGCATTATCTCTTCCTAACTCTGAAAAGTATGCAAGTACTTCATCCGGATTCTTGCCCTGTCTGACCGCTTCCTCATAGGTTCTTTTCGCCCTTATATCATCCATATCATTAATATTCTTCCACTTAACATTGGTCATACCAATTTCCTGTCCCTGATATATAAAAGGCGTTCCATATAAAAAGAAATAGATACTCGCCAGTGCCGATGCACTATAGAAACTAATATTTTCTCTTTCCAGAAATTTGTTCAGGCATCTGGACTGATCATGATTTTCTAAAAAGATAGCACTCCAACCGATTCCGCTATTATGCGCTACATGTGTAAACATTTTTTTCTTCCACCGTTCTACCGCATGAATGCTTGATTTATCATTTTCCCCTTCCATATTTTCCCATCCAAAATCGAAAATCATGGAAAAGTAACCATTCTTTCCGGCATACCGTTCAAAAGCAGCATCGTCAACCCCAGGTGCTTCGGCAACTGTCATACAGTTATATTTATCAAAGCACTGCTCTTTCATCTCATCAAGGAATGTTCCGATTCCCTTATAATCCGTAAGTTTTTCAACCGGATATCGTTCCCCATCATTCGTAGGACGACTGGCAAAACTTAAGTCTTTTTTGATAAAGGTAATTGCATCGATACGAAAACCGGCAATTCCTTTTTCCAACCACCAGTTTATCATCTCATAAATTTTTTGACGCAGCTCTTTGCATTCCCAGTTCAGATCTGGCTGTTCCTTCGCAAACGTATGATAATACCATCTGCCATCCGGTAATCTCGACCATACGGATCCGCCAAAATTGGATCGCCAGTTATTCGGTTCTTTATCATTCTCCGTTGTTCGGAAGTAAAAATAAGACGCTTCCTCACAATTAGGATCCTTCATTGCCTTCTGGAACCATTCATGCTGATCCGAGCAATGATTGACCACCAGATCCAATATGATTTTAATCTTTCTTTTTTGAGCCTCCTCTATTAAATGCTCCATATCCTCGTTTGTTCCAAAGATTGGATTTACCTTGTAATAATCCGATATATCATATCCATTATCCACAAGTGGAGAAGCGTACATCGGGCATATCCATAATACATCTACGCCTAGATTTTGGAGATAATCAAGTTTCCGGATAATTCCGTTAAAATCTCCGATTCCATCTCCGTTGCTATCCATAAAACTTTGCGGATAAATCTGATACACTACGGACTCTTTCCACCAATTGTTTTTCATTCACAAATTCCTCACCTTACTTTATTGCCCCTTCTGTAATACCTTTTACAATGTATTTTTGACTAAACAAATAAAAGATAATAATAGGAGCCATGCACATAACCAATCCGGCAGAAGCCAAATCCCAACGTTTTGCAAATTGTCCAAAGAACAGATATGTTTTTAAAGGCAACGTCTGTAAGCCCTGTTTATTAATAATCAGCGATGGTAATAAGAAGTCATTCCATGTTCCCATAACATTAATAACTGCAACCGTGACTATAATCGTTCTCATCAAAGGAAGCACGATCGAAATAAACAGACGTATTGAACCACACCCGTCAATTGTAGCGGCTTCCTCCAATTCCTCCGGAATATTTTTTATGAACCCATGAAACATTATGATTGCCATACTTGTTTGAAAGCCCATATACATAAAGATCAAGCCACCACGAGACAGCAAACCGATTTTGCTTGCAAATCCAACCAATGGAAGCATGACACACTGAAATGGAATCAACATAGAACCGGCAAATATCAAAAAAATAATCTTACTTGCTTTGGTTTTATAACGTACAAGTACCCAGGCCGCCATAGCCGATATCAACAGCACCAGAACCGCTGTCACTACCGTGATAAGTAGCGAATTCATAAAAGATCTTATGTAATCCAGTTCTTGAAACGCATTCTTATAGTTTTCAAGTGTGAATGTTCCTTTCGCCGGAAATCCCAACACATCTGTAAAAATCCCCTTGGTCGTCTTAAACGAATTCATAATCAAAATATAAATCGGAAACAAAAAAATGCATCCAAGAATAAGTCCTGTTACTCCATAAGCGATTTTTTTCTTCATTACATTTCAACCTCCTTGCGCTTTGTTATAACCAACTGCGTAACTCCGATTCCTGCCACAATAATCAGAAAAACGATTGCCTTTGCCTGTGCAAAACCAAATTCATTTGCTCCAAAGGCAGAATTGTAAATGTTTAACGCAATCATTTCTGTTGATTTGTATGGTCCACCTTGTGTCAAAGCTAAATTTTGATCAAACATTTTAAATGAACTCGAAATAGATAAGAATAATCCGATTGTAAACGCAGGCATCATCAACGGAAGGATGATATATCTCATGAGCTGCCATGAGTTTGCTCCATCAATTCTTGCTGCCTCCTTAACCGATTCCGGTATCTGCTGAATCTGTGCAATATATACGATCATCATATATCCCGACATCTGCCACACAGTCAAAATCAACAAGCCTATAAATCCGGTTTCCGGATTCGACAGCCATCCGCTAAAGGCTGCAATTCCCGTCTTTTTTGAAAAAGCTTCAAAAATCGATATAAAAATAAACTGCCAAGTAAATCCAAGCAATAATCCGCCTATCATATTTGGCATAAAGAAAATTCCACGTAACAGCGTTGCGCCTCTAAATTTCTGTGTCACTAACAACGCCAGAGCAAAGCCAACAAGGTTTACCAATACAACTGCGCACACCGAAAAAAGCGCAGTAAATAAAAAAGCATGTACAAATGAGTCATCTCTCGTAAAAATGTCAATAAAATTTTGAAAACCTACAAACTTAACGTCCGAGCCTACAATTCCATTCCAATTTGTAAGGGAATAGAAAAATCCAATACATGTAGGTATGATTACAACAATACAAAATGCAATTAATGACGGTGCCAAAAAGCCCCAAAACCGTAATTTACTTTTTCTCATACTTCTTCTATCCGTCCTTTCCAAACAAAGGATTTTACCCTTATTTGAATTTCCGGGATAGAAGCTCTATCCCGGAACCCTCTTTAACTCTTACTAGTTGTTCTGTTGTTTTCTTAACTCACTCCACTGCTCGATACAGGTCTTTGTAACCTCATCCCAATCAGCTTCTCCGGCAAGATATTTCTGTACTTCTACACCAGCCACCTGCTGAGACCATGTATTTGGACATCCACTGTATACCCATCCGTTCATGGTATTTCCGGAATTATTTGCATCCATAATTCTCTGTGAAAGTGGATCGGATGCTTTTATTCCATCAAAATTATCATATGGAGGAATAAACTTACAATCATTCACAACAATTTTCTGTGCTTCCGAATCGGTGAACATCCAATTGATGAAGTCTTTTGCAGCAGCTTTCTGCGCATCGGTTGCCTTGCTATGAATTGCCCAATATCCTGATACACCTACAAAATACTTGCCATCTGAATATCCCGGAACAGAATATGGTAACATATCCAATTTTTGAAGGACTTCCGGATCCGTTGTCTCTACTGCTGGAGCTACCCAGTTTCCCTGCTTGATACATGCAACACGTTCAATGGCAAGTCCACCCTCTAATGATGTTGTGTAGTCTACAGAATTAAGATTTGCCGTATTGTTGGCATTGGTTGTATAACTGGCCTGAAAATCAACCATTTTCTTATAGTCTTCAAAGCCGGTTCCCGGAAGCGAATCTGCCGCATATGCTTCATTCGGAGTCTTAAAGTCATGTGTTAAAGCAACATTAGCGTCATGGTCTCCTGCAATCCATAACTCCTTTGTCGGGTATTCCATAACAGCTTCCAGATTCGGATATTTATCCTTCATCTCACCATTATCGATTTTCTCTTTCAAAGTATCAAAACCGGCCTTCATGCCTTCGAAATTCATCATAGAATCTACAGAAACTCCAGCATCCTCAAACATCTGCTTATTAATAACGAATCCATAACCTTCCATGTATAACGGAACGGCATATACTTTTCCGTCTTTTGTAAAAGTATCCGTTGTTCCTTCTAATGCGTGCTGCATAATATCCAGATCAGAAACATCTTCAATAACATCTCCGTAATCTTTCATGTCCGAAAAACCACCTACAGAAAAAATAGTCGGTGGATCCGACTGCATCTTTGCTTTCATTGATGCGCCAAAATCATTTCCTGTGACAGCTTCAAGATTAATTTCTACATTTGGATGATTCTTTTCATATGCTGCAATTAATTTCTTGTATCCTTCATTTGCCTCAATCTTACTCTGGAAAATTGTAATCTTTACATTTTTTCCACTGTTTGCTCCTGTCGAGGTATCTGCAGAATTTCCGCATCCCACAAATAATCCCCCAAGCATTAGCACTGTCATTCCAACTGCTACTAACTTCTTTGCTTTCATATATATTCCTCCTTTTTGTGAAACTGTTCCATATCTGATCAAAAAAAATTTTTCATCTATGGATGCCTTGTTTTGTGCCACGGAACTGTCCACATCATTTGTGGAACTGTTCCATATCTGTAATATACACTATGCGTAACTATATTGCAACATAAAAATGCAGTTTATTCACAGATTCGTTACTATATCCAAAAATCATCTTGAATTTTTATTAAAAATCACTAGCAAAAAAGGAGACTATGAAGAAAAGTCTGTAAATAATAATCTTCTATGATAATGATTGAGCTGGAAGCCTCTTCTTGCCATAATAAAAGGCCTCCTATGATTTATATTTTACCATAGAAGACCTTGCTGTTATTAGCTATTTACAGAAAAAGTTTCACACACTCCTTTGTGCCAATGCTCTCCATTCTACAAAGTATCGCCCTTTTTATATTTTACAGGAACCAATACTTCCCTTTTCTTAAGCGGTTGATCATTGATCAGTTTAATAAGCATATTCACACTTTCCTTTGCAACCTTCTTCGCATCCTGTACAATTGAATCAATCGAATGGTAATTGAAGTCCGTGGCATAAGTTCCATCATAAGCCAATATTTTTTTGTTTTTTTCTGTCTTGAGGAAGGCGGCTGCACACAAGTCCAAAGCCATAATTCCATCAACGTCCGGATATTGATCCAACAATGTTCTGGTACGTTTCATACACAATTGATAGTTTACAACTTCCTCCCATTGAAAAGATTCAATGATAACCTCCCTATTATGCTTCTCCATCACATCGATAAGGGCTCTCGCGCTATCGGCAGAGGCAAGTTCCATCCTGGTCGGATCACTAAAGCACATCACTTTTTTACAGCCTTTTTCCAAAAACAATTCGCCCGCTATAATTCCTCCCTGATGATGATCCGATGTCACCAGCGGGATTCCCGGTATAATCCGATCCAGTGAGATAATTGGTTTCTCAATATTCATATAATATTCATCAGAAAGAAACGCAGATCCTACAATCAGTCCATCGAACAGATTACGTTCCAATGTATCAAGATATTCTCTTTCCTTGTCTTGATTTCCTCTGGTATTACAAATGACCACATTATATCCGTATTGATCTAATTCTGCCTCAAGATAATTCCAAAGAGTTGAGAAATACGGATGGATAATATCCGGTGTCATAACACCGATAATACCCGTTCTTTTCTTATACAGATTTCTGATCCACTGATTAGGAATATAATCTAGCTCCTCTACCGCCTTCTTAATTTTGTTTTTGCTTTTCTCTGATACATATCCGCTACCATTTAACGCTCTGGATACCGTGCTGGGTGCTACATGTGCCAGCTTTGCAACTTCTCGAATGCTTGCCATAATCTCTTCTCCTCACTTGTGTAATTGCAAACGAATTGCCCTTATATTCCCCTTTATCCTCTTAATTAAATCCGACAACCTTCTGCGACAATCGATAAGCCGCAACCGAAATCTTGCGGCCTCCCTTACCCGGAAGATTCATGGTCTGTCCCATAATGCCATTGCGGAGTTGCTGGAAGATTATAATATCTCTTTCCTTAATATACTGGAGTTTTATTTTATTATACACCTTTTTGTCCATGGAGTCGAACTATTTTTACTTAACAGTCTCTTAAATAATCTATTTAGGATTCATTTTATGCTCATATTTTATTTACAAACTTCTCATAATATCCACATAGCAATTTCATAATTAGCCGATATACAAACAGTATAGATTAAGAAATAAACTTTTTCTTTTTTACTCTGCACACAATCCGTTCCTCATTTACTAAATCCAGTTACTATTTCTCCATGATTTCAATATTTCCAGTATTTCTCTCCGCATCTGTTCCGATGTATAGGTTGATGGGAAGAATCTGTATAACTGTTCATTCTTAAAAACTACTCTGTCTGCTTCCTTCTGTTTTATCTCTCCAAGGATTCCTTCCGCTTCGCTTTCTGTAAGCTTTCCAGCCTCACTTAATTTCTTGATCTTGATTACCTGCAAAAGTGATGGCGTACACTGGGTTGCCTCCATTGCATCAATAATTTCCTGCTGTTCTTTCTTTTTCAGATAAGATAACTGCACTGCCGGGGTAAATCCCATTGATCCGTCATCCACCTTATCCAATAGAGCCGGTATCAGTTCTGTCATTTTGATATAACGCTGGACCTGCTTTGCACTGTCTCCACAAAGTTCTCCGATCACATCAATACTTCTCTTTCCCGTATTGTGGTCAACTTGACCACAATTCTTTCTGCCTGCTTTCTTTTTAATGGCATCATATTTCATCTTGTAGGCATAGGCTTTCTCACTTGGTGTAATCTGCTCTCTCTGTAAATTTGAATCCACCATAGTCACTACAGCTTCATCATCCTGCATCATGCGGATAATCACAGGAATTTTCTTATACCCCAGTCGCTCCGCTGCATATTTCCTTCTGTGGCCTGAAATGATTTCATAGTAACCTTCTTTCCTTGGCCGGACGATCAATGGATTAAGAACTCCATTTCAATTTCAACTACTTTTTCATCCGAATCTCTGATATCCGTCTTTTCTGTCAATGACACTTCCTCATTTTCCCTGAACGAAAAAAATCGCCCAGACTAGAATTTTTAATCTAATCTGAGCGATACTTCGTCAGGCCTGTTTTCTTCAAGCAAGAAAACCATTTTTACATTCATTGACAACCTAAATCTTATCCTACACTTTAGTTATCTCCATTGGGTGCTTGAATAGATTTAGTTCTCGGTGCCCGTTTTGTCTTTTCGGTGCTCCAATTACTCATTTTTATATTTTTTCGGTGCTCGCAAGCCCCATAAAATAAAAAATGCAACAATGAATTTTTACGATCATTGTTGCAAAAAATCGATGTTCCCGGCGGGAATTGAACCCACAACTAGCGCTTAGGAGGCGCTTGTTATATCCATTTAACTACGAGAACAAATGTATATTACAAACAAATACTACCCTGCATCCAAATGTTTCCTTTGAAACGTCTGCCAACCATCGGCTCACCGATGAGGTCATTTTTGTTTATACACACGCTAAATATTATATCATTACATGACACTTTTATGCAATATATTTTTTCATTTGTAATGCTATTTTTTTCTTCTGTGAACTCAATAATATCTCCCAACACGCTGTACTGGTCACTTTCGATGCCATATGGCATGAAATATGTTGTTACTATTGAAAGAATATCCTCGTTTTGGATCCTTCTCGTAATGGATGAGTATAAATCTATATCTTCCATTGTGAGGCTTTCCATAGCACCCTCATCGCCATCCCTGGCCTCTGCAATCAGCTGCTTTCTATCTTTTTTGTCTGAATCAACTGTATTTAATGTTTTAGCCTTTTTTTGCTTCATTGGAAGCAAAATACAGCCATCAACTGATAGTCCTGAGAGCACTGCTCCCTTTGCCCTTACCTCTCTGTTTATGTATGCCTTCTCTGACAGATAGTCACACACATTCTGCAGATAAAATATAAGTGTTACGCCGAGATTAGGGTCATCACATACGCCTGCATATGATTCCTTCTCTGAGTGCTTTTCGATATCTATTATCTCATTTGTAGTCTTTTCGCTTCCCGTGAAATACGGATAGTAATAATCTATGTCAAAGCTATCATCGTCATTGTATATCCCTCTGACTGTAATTCCCATATTGGGTGCCACATCACATGACAGCTCGGCAAATTCATTGCCCTCGGAATCCTTTGTTACCTTTAGTTTTTCCGGCTTATCAATTATATTGTTAATTACCTCGTTTAACTGTTTCTTTGTTATATCTGAAAATCCTATTGCTCTGAGGAATTGGTGCATTACTTATTTCTCTTTTCTTTAAATTACCTGAAGAATTGAAATGTTTTTATCAAGCATGAGATTCAATCTGTTGTGAAGCATCAATTTGCCATTATTTTCATTTCCAAAAATCATGATAATAGGATTCTCCGGATCTACTGTCTGGGAAACTACTACTCCCTCTTCTTCAGCATTGGTCTTTACTGTTGTACCGACAGGATATCTGGCTATTGATGATAGCAGGCACTTAATAATTTTGTTATCATATCTGCCGCCATCATTTTCCTTTATCTGATTTATGGCTTCCTGCACACAAATACGCTTACACTCCATACCGCTTATCAGCGAATCAAACGCATCACATGCCTGAATTATTCTGCATTCCAGTTCTTTATTCTTTTGCTTCATAGGAAAACCTGTGCCTGCCATATTTTCATGATGTGATAAAACCATCTTCATTGATATTGGCGCTATCCAGCTTTCCTCATCCAATGCCGAATATCCTAAAATGGTATGCTTTTTATATTCAAAAAGCTCCGCAGGATTTGCATTGGAAAAATCCCTGTTTTTATATCGTGTGACAATAAAACGCAGCCCGATGTCATGTAATAAACATCCCACCGCTATGTTATACTTTCGCTTTTCGTCAAGCTTTAGCTTTCTTGCAACAAGCACTGATAAAAGTGTCACCATGACTGTGTGCTCATATAAGTCCGAATTATGCTCTTTTATATCAACAATCACGTCATATGGCATATCATTTATATCATGGACAATATCATTTGCGATTATTTCAAATTCCTTTAAGGATTTGCCATCATGATATATATGACTTTCCATCAGTCTGCGCACTTTTTCCACGTATTTGTCGAAAATGGCCGGGTCTACGATAGAATTCGGACTTTCGTAATTCTCATACGGATCCTCTACCATCACTGATTCTATTCCAAGTGACTCTATAAGTGGCACATAATCAGGCTTAAGCCTTGTGCCATTTGGTATTAAAATATCATTTTTTTCTGTTAGTATTGGTTCCGCAAGTACTTCACCGCCAACTAAGCTGCTGACTGCTTTTATCCTCATAAACTAAAACACCCCATTGTTATTTTTCTGCAGGCATATTTGCCTCCTTGGCCATATTCAACGCTTCCTGCTCTTCATCTGCTAAAACAATAATGGAATTTCCGCCAACAATCTCCTTGATGTATGTATAGCAGCCCTCACGACTGTGAACGGCATTGAGTACAAAGCCATCATCCTTTCCATTTAACATGGCAAGTGAAAAGCTTAGCTTTCCGCCCATCTCATTGAATGCATCATACTTCACAAGTCCTACCTTCTGGTATGAACACTTCATGTTAGCAAATAATTCTTCTATATTCTTTTTGATTGATGAGTTTGCTGCAACAAGTTCATCTACCTCGTCAAGTCTCTTGATAATTGTGTCCTCCAATGACTTTGCAGTTTTTCCACTCATAAACACTTTGTATCTTTTTTTGAGCTTACCGATCTGCACCATATTAATAATTATGAGGATGAGCAGAATAATTACCACTCCCGCCAATCCTAATATAATGTAGTCGGAATCGAATCCTAAATATTCAGAAATCATTTTTTTACTCCTATCTATATTGTCGTACATTTTGCATAAAATTTAAATAGTCTCTTTGTCTCATTTTCTGTATGATTTTATTATTTCTTTTCATTAAATATACAAAATCTAAATACTATCTAATTATTTCTATTGATTTTGGACTGAATTGAGCATGTTTACTATTCTATCCAGCTCATCATGAGAATAATATTCTATTTCTATCTTTCCGGAATTTTCATTTTTCCTGTTAATTAGAACCTTTGTTCCCATATTCTTTTTAAGCTTTTCCTCAAGATCCTTGTAGATTGCTTCCATCTGAGGATTAACCGGTTTTTCAGACTTTGTCTTTTTCTTGTTCTTCTGTAATGATTTAACAAGCTTCTCTGTATCCCTGACACTTAGCTTTTGGTCGAAAATCTGTTGTGCTACCACATACTGCTGATTCTGATCTTCTATACCAAGTAATGCTCTTGCATGGCCTGTAGTGAGCATTTCATCTATCACCATCTGCTGTACCTTTTCATTGAGCTTGAGTAAACGCATTGAATTGGTAACTGCTGTTCTGCTCTTTGATACTCTCTCTGCCACATCATCCTGCTTCAGTTTAAATTCCTCAAGCAGACGCTTGTATGCCAAAGCCTCCTCAATTGGATTCAAATCCTCTCTCTGAATATTTTCTATAAGGGAGATTTCCATAATCTGCTGATTGGTCAATTTTTTGATTATGACAGGGACTTCCTTTAGACCTGCCAGCTTTGCTGCTCTCCATCTTCGCTCACCTGCGACGATTTCATAATAATCATCCCTTTCCTGGCAAAGTAAAGGCTGTAAAATGCCAAACTGTTTTATCGATTCTGATAACTCTATAAGTGCATCCTCATCAAATTTCTTTCTAGGCTGTTCTCTGTTAGGCTCTACCTTATTAATATCTATCATTACAGCATCCGCTGCATGATTGCTCTTTGGTTTTACCGGCTTTGATACCTTGTCTGTAATTAATGAATCAAGACCCTTACCCAATCCTTTTTTTGCCGCCATACTATCTTAAATATCCTTTCTTGCTATTATTTCCTTTGCCAGATTTCTGTAGCTTTCTGCTCCGGCCGATTTACTGTCATACATATTTATCGGAATACCATATGATGGTGCCTCTGCTAATCTGATATTTCTTGGAATCATTGTATTGTAAATCTTTGTATCCAGATTTTCTTTTACTGTATCTACAACCTGATTTGACAGATTTGTCCTGACATCATACATGGTGAAAACAACTCCCTCAATCTGCAGCTCCGGATTAAGTCTCTCCTGCACCAGATTGATTGTATGAATCAGCTGACTAAGTCCCTCCAAAGCATAATATTCACACTGAATAGGAACAAGAACTGTATCTGCAGTAGTCATTGCATTGACTGTCAGCATGTTGAGTGAAGGAGGACAATCTATAATAATAAAATCATAGTCCTCTTTTATGTAATCAACTGCACTCTTTAATATATATTCCTTATCATTTATGCCCAAAAGCTCAATCTCTGCTCCGGCCAGATTTACATTAGATGGAATAACATATAAATTGTCCACCACCGTATTTTCAATACTCTCTGCAATTGAACACTCATCAAGCATGAGATTGTATACCGTATTCTCCACTTCGTCCTTATTTACACCAAGGCCGCTTGTCATATTACCCTGCGGGTCTAAATCAATTGCCAGCACCTTTTTCTTTTTTTCAGCCAGACACGCTGCCAAATTGATAGAAGTAGTGGTCTTTCCAACCCCACCCTTTTGATTTGCAACTGCTATAATTCTTCCCATTATAAATCCTTTCGCAATTTACTTAAAATTTCTGCCGAATCATCATATTTTTAAATTGTAAATTGAAATCTTCCACACTCAAATTATTATATCACTCTTAACTGTATAATGCTATAAAATTCCACTATGTATGCACATTATTTTTTTACATTCTCTGTTTTTCTCGTGTCATACGCAAAAATAATACTGCCATCTTCACTTTCATTTTTTCCGAAGCATGAAATATGCTATCTTCAATTGAAAAGTTCTGTCACAGTATTATTGTTTTCAATTGTGCCTTTGGCAAATACATCAGCCATTGTTGCAGTATTGCCTTCTGATCTCGCTTCATTTAATTATTTTAATATTTTTATTCATATAAATTACTTCACCTTTTATATCCCATATTTAAAATTTTTAGTCAGTCTAATTATCAAAACGTAGTTTTCTCGTATTTACTCGTTATATCAGTTAAATGTTTCACGTGAAACATTACATTTTATCATTTAATACTTATCATAATATCTTTTGTATAGTAAATTAGATTATACACAATTATATACTATTAAATTATATAATAGTTAATTATACACAATCCATATAATATAATAAAATTACATAACATTAACCTATGCACTATAAAAATACATCATTTAATTCTAGAGTATATTATACTATAAGATTTTATAGTACATTCACAGCGTAAGGAATCCGACATACATATACATTCCAAACAGTCTACGCAGTGACTTAGAGTATGTTTGAAATCACTTCAACACATAGCAACGCTCGTACAAGGATGTACGAGCGAGTCCATACTGAGCCACGATGGCGAATATGGACGGTTGCGTACTACTGTCTCAACCTATATGTGATTTCTTACATACTCTTAGTTGCGGAGTAAAACGAGTGCGGAATGTATATGCATGACGGATTCCGTACTACTGTCAATAAAATATATCAAATAATCAAAAAGGAATGTTTCACGTGAAACAATACTTTCTAAACACTTTATTATGCAATATTATATTTTTATTACACTCACAACGTAAGGAATCCGGCATACATATACATTCCAAACGAGTCTACACAGCAACTTAGAGTATGTTTGAAATCACTTCTATGCATAGCAGCGCTCGTACACGGATGTACGAGCGAGTCCATACTGAGCCACGATGGCGAATATGGACGATTGCGTACTACTGTCTCAACCTATATGTGATTTCTTACATACTCTTAGTTGCTGGGTAAAACGAGTGCGGAATGTATATGTATGACAGATTCCGTACTATTGCCAATAAACTAAATCATATATTAAAAGAGGAATGTTTCACGTGAAACATTCCTCTTTTAAAATTCCAATAAAATATAAAACGTATATTACATAATCTGAATAATGTTGTTACGGATTGCAAATACCGCAGCCTGAGTACGATCAGTAACCTCAAGCTTTTTGAAAATACTTGAAATATGATTCTTAACAGTTCTCTCACTAATCTTCATTTCCTTAGCAATATCCCTGTTAAACTTACCAACAGCCATCTCCTTAAGCACTTCCATCTCTCTCTTAGTAAGAGCATCTATCTTAAGCTCATCCTCATTCTTCTGAATCATCTTAGAATTAAGAGCCGGAATAAGACTAGGCTGTATATAAGTCTCACCATCAGCAATAGTGAAAATAGCTTTTTTAAGCTCAGCAGACTCAGAATCCTTCAGTACATATCCGTTAATTCCAATATCTACAGCCTTCATAAGATATTCTGTCTCATTGTGAACAGTAAGAACAAGTACCTTTACCTTAGACTTTCTGTCCTTTAATGCTTTTAATACCTCAAGACCATTCATCTTTGGCATATTGATGTCCAAAAGTAATACATCTGGTCTAAATGTCTTTAATTTATCAAGGCAATCCTCACCATTCTCTGCCTCAGCAATAACCTTTATATCACCGTCAAGCTCCAGCAGATTTTTAAGTCCCTCTCTGATCATAGAATGATCATCTGTAATCATAATGTTAATAGCCATAATTTAATCCTCCTTATTTACAGGTATAATTACCTTAACTATGCACCCCTCACCGGGTCTTGATGAAATAGATATTTTACCGGAAAGAAGATAAATTCTTTCCTTCATCATAGATAATCCAAAGCCTGAATTATCATCTCTGGTAAACTCAGGAATAGCAGATGTATCAAAACCATCTCCATCATCCTTTATTGTCAATGTAAGTGATTTTGGTTCATACTTTAACGAAACATTAATTTCTTTGGCATGACCATGCTTGATAGAATTACTGCAAGCCTCCTGAATGACCCTGAGTAATGTTAGTGACACAAGACTGTCTACCATGTACTCATCACCGGATGTCTTGAAATTACATCGTATATTATTTGAATTGCGAAGCTTATCAAGCGCACGCTCAACAGTAATATTAAATCCAATATCATCAAATGACATAGGTCTTAAATTATAAATCATATTTCGAAGCTCATTGATAATATCCTTCAGTATCTTTCCCTGAGACGTGAGCTCAAGCCGGCACCTGATAGGGTCAACATCCATAAGTTTAAGACAAAGCTCTGTCTTGTGAGTGAGTGATGTCAGACTCTGTACAGTAGAATCGTGCAAATCACGAGCAATACGCTGTCTCTCGCTCTCCACAGTCTGTAAAATCACCCTCTTAAAAGCATCACTATCCTCTTCGTTGATAACATCAGATATGGCCTCTGAAATTTCTACTTCATTAGTTGTCTCATCAGAATTATACACTCTGATAACACTATTGATTTCATCAATCTTGCAATCAACATCAGATATCTGTTTGTGTAAAGACTTTATCTGAGGCTCAATCAGCTTCTGCTCTTCCTTAAGTTCCTTAACTTTACTCTTATTATATGAATTGATTTCACGTGGAGTAAAAGCCTCAAAGCTTTCATCGGATTTTCCTTCAAGCATCTGGATAATCTTGATATTTTCTTTAAAATGATTCTCAGCGGCAGTAAGCTTTTCTATAAGCGCATACTTGCTGTCATAAAATTCATCTCTTGTTTTCTCTAAATATTTTTTAACCATAATCACCGAACATTTGTTTGTATAATTAATTTATCTACGATATAATTATATATCATTTTTACTATATTTAAAAGCAATTATAAAAAATAATTGTATAAAACTTCTTTTTTGTTATAATATAGTTATAAGAATACAAAATCAATATATCAAATTTTTCGGATAAAAACAAGGAGGTTATAATATGAAAAAAAGTACAAAAAATCTGCTTTTTCTCACATCTGCAGTGATTGCCGGAATGCATATATACAACAGAGTTGTAGACTCTAATGCCGAAAGGAAAAATGCACTCAAAGTAGACAATGGCCACTACTACAAATGGAAAGAAGGAAATATCTTTTATACAAAAACCGGCACCGGTGAGCCGATACTTTTAATACATGACACAGACTCCGGAGCATCCGGTGAGGAATGGACTAAGGTAGCTAAAAAGCTTGCAAAGAACAATACCGTATACACTATTGATTTACTTGGATGTGGCCGCTCGGACAAGCCTTCCATCCAATATACAAGCTACATGTATGTACAGATTATCACATCCTTTGTAAATGACGTAATCGGAAAGCCTGTTAACGTAGCTGCAACCAATCTTTCAACAGCTCCTGTAATCATGGCAAATGCTCTGTCAAAGGATTTATTTAATAAAATCATACTTATAAACCCTGTATCATTGCAACAGCTTAAATGTATACCTGACAAGAGCACCAAATTTAAGCAGAACATAATTAATCTGCCAATCATAGGTACATTTATATACAATAAGCTTATGAGCCCTATCAAGGTAGATTTACTCTTCAGAAATAAATTTATTTCAAGAGGCCAGCTCATATCAGATAATATGAAGGATGCATACTATGAGTCCGCACATAAAGGGCAAAGCCGCGGCAAATATCTTTACTCTAGCATTTTATCAAACTACATTAATACTAATATCGCGCCCGCTCTCAAGAACCTGGACAAAGATGTATCAATTATAGCATCAACAGGAATAAAAAATAATATGGATGTTATCAACAATTACCATAAGCTAAACAGTAAATGCGACATCATCCATATTGCAAATGCAAAGCTTTATCCTCAGTTAGAGTTACCGGAGAAGACAGCTTCAATTATTAAAAAAATTGTTACTAACTAATTCTATACTTTAATCTTAAATAAGGCACCGCCTATAACTATTCTTCAACAATTATAACGGTTTTTTACAATGGTTTCTTTGAAGGCAGTCCGGCTTTTCTCGGATACTTGTTGCTCGTATTCATAACCTTATCAATTATGACAAAAGAGCGATGATTATCCGAGTAGCCAAACTGCTCTATTTTATTCAGCTTTCCTCCCAACAGATAAATGGCCGACTTTGCATCTGCCACCTCGCTCTCGCACTCACCTGATTTATATGACACAAAGCAGCCTCCCATTTTCACAAACGGCAGACAGTATTCTGAAAGAGTAGACAGATTTGCAACTGCTCTCGATACACAAATATCATAAGCTGCCCTGTGCTCTTTATCCCTGGCAAAATCCTCTGCTCTGCCATGGACTGCTTCAATATCCTTAAGCTCAAGTGCTTCAATAACTTCATTTAAAAATCCAATTCTCTTATTAAGTGAATCCAATAAAGTAATCTTAAGCTGAGGAAAAGCTATCTTAAGAGGAATACCGGGAAAACCAGCTCCGGTTCCTACATCAATGATATTTTTTTCCGCGTTTAAATCTAACGTGTGGCACAAAAATAAGCTATCGAGGAAGTGTTTCTCTATTACCTCGTCGAAATCTGTGATGGCAGTAAGGTTCATAACCTTGTTTTTTTCGATAAGCATGTCATAATATAGCTCAAATTGCTCTAATTGTAAATTATTTAATGTACATTTAATTTTTGATAATTCATCAGTGAAGTGTGTGAAATCATATTTCATATTTTATTCTCCATTATTATTGTTCAACGCTTGTATTATCTGGGTTTAATCTAGAAAATAAATCAGGATTTGAATATTTTAATTGTTCCAGAAATACCAGTAAAACCGATATATCAGCCGGTGTGACACCTGAAATTCTGGATGCCTGACCTATACTAAGCGGCTGAAATTCATTCAACTTCTGCTGAGCTTCAATTCTCAGACCCGAAATAGTATTATAATCAAAATCAGTAGGTAACAGTTTTTTCTCAAGCTTCTTAAAATGAGAAACTTGCTTGATCTGTCTTGAAATATACCCTGCATACTTGATAAGAATATTAATCTGTTCTCTTGTGTCATCAGAAAGCTTAGGTCTGTCAGGATCTATCGGAGCGAGCTTGTCATAATCCAGCTCAGGTCTTCTGATAAGCTCCTCAAGTGTGGTTCCGTTACTCAGCTCTATACTGTTGTATTTCTTCAGAATCTCCTGTACATCAGGCCTTGCACCGATATTTACATGCGACACTCTCTCTATTTCCTTATCAATAAGCTCTTTCTTTTTACATACATAGTCATATCTTTCCTTTGAAATCAGACCAACCTCGTATCCCTTCTCGGTGAGACGCAAATCTGCATTGTCCTGTCTTAAAAGGAGACGATATTCCGCTCTTGAAGTCATCATGCGGTAAGGTTCTCTATTTTTCTTAGTGACCAGATCATCTATCAACACACCTATGTACGCTTCTGACCTGTCAAGTATCAATGGCTTTTTGCCAAGTATCTTCATGGCTGCATTGATGCCGGCGATAAGTCCCTGACAGGCTGCCTCCTCATATCCAGACGAACCGTTGAACTGTCCACCACTGAACAGACCATGTATTTTCTTAAACTCGAGCGATGCATATAGCTGGTTTGCATTGATACAGTCGTACTCTATGGCATAAGCGTCTCTTACTATCTTCACATTTTCAAGTCCCGGAAGAGTGCGGTACATCTCATACTGCACATCCTCAGGCATAGACGAAGACATACCTCCGACATACATCTCATTTGTATTAAGTCCCTCCGGCTCAATAAATATCTGATGTCTTTCCTTCTCCGCAAACTTTACCACCTTATCCTCTATTGAAGGACAATACCTAGGACCTGTTCCCTCTATGATTCCTGCATAAATCGGCGAACGGTCTAGATTGTTTCTGATAATCTCATGGGTCTTACTATTAGTATATGTAAGCCAGCATGAAACCTGATCAATCTGCACACTTTCAGGATCAGTTGTAAATGAAAACGGCACTACCCTCTCGTCACCAAACTGTTCCTCCATCTTAGAAAAATCAAGACTTCTCTTATCTACACGCGCTGGAGTTCCTGTTTTGAATCTGCGCATCTCAATTCCGTGATCTATGAGCGACTGAGTCAGATGGTTGGCTGCCAGAAGTCCATTCGGACCTGTATGAGTAATCATCTCGCCGGTTAAGCATCTGGCTCTTAAATATGTACCGGTACACAGCACAATCGCCTTACAATGATATAAAGCTCCCGAAGTAGTTTTTGCACCGACTATATTATTATTCTCATCGGTAACAATCTCAGAAACCTCACCCTGTCTGATGGTCAGATGGTCGGTATTTTGAAGGGTTTTTCTCATTTCCATACTATATTCCGCTTTATCTGCCTGCGCGCGGAGAGAATGAACAGCAGGCCCCTTCGATTTATTTAGCATCTTTGACTGGATAAAGGTCTTGTCAATGTTTTTTCCCATCTCGCCGCCAAGTGCATCAATCTCCCTGACGAGATGCCCCTTCGAGCTTCCACCGATATTCGGATTACATGGCATGAGCGCTATACTGTCCACGCTTACCGTGAAAACAATAGTCTCAAGTCCAAGCCTGGCACACGCAAGTGCTGCCTCACAGCCCGCATGTCCTGCACCAACTACAACAACATCATAATTTTCTTCAACAAACTTACTGCACATAACTGCCTACTTTCCCATACAAAATTTACTGAATATCTCATCCATCAGATCATCCTCAACCGATTCTCCGATTATGAGTCCAAGTGACTCATACGCACTCATCAAATCAATCGAATAAAAATCCTCAGGCATATCATCATCAATACTGTTCATAACAAGCTTAAGACTTTCCTTAGCATCTGACAATAGTTTTTTATGCCTGATATTTGTGATATAAATCTCATCATTGAATGAGACCTCTCCATCAAAAAACATTTCCTTTATTGTATCAGAAAGCTCATCTATTCCCAAGCTTTCCTTTGCAGAAACCGAGATAACAGTTTTATCCACAAGCTTTTTTATATCATCTGCAGACACATTAGAGGCCAGATCCGACTTATTTAGTAAAATGACAGCCTTTTTATCCTTAATAAAATTGATAATATCATAATCATTATCATCAAGTGCCACTGACGAATCAACCACATATATGATTAAATCAGCTCCATCGGCATGCTCCATAGCCTTTTTCACACCAATTTTTTCAACAACATCCTCAGTGCTTCTGATTCCTGCAGTATCAACAAGATTTAAGGTGATTCCACCAATATTAATCTGCTCCTCAAGCACATCTCTCGTGGTTCCTGCTATATCCGTGACAATTGCCCTTTCACTTCCGACAAGCACATTTAAAAGCGATGACTTTCCGGCATTTGGCTTTCCAATGATGACTGTGTTTATTCCTTCCTTCAGAATCCTTCCATTATCTGAGGTTTTTAACAGACCATCTATCTCCACATATTCGTTATCCACAATTGCACGTAGTTTTTGTGGATAACCATCCAGAGAAATGTGTTCAGGGTCGTCAAGTGCCGACTCAATAAATGCAATCTCATGCAAAAGCTGCTCTCTTATCTGCCTGATGCTTCCAAGCACGGCTCCGCCTAGCTGGCTTAAAGAGCTTTTAAGCGCAAAATCATTTTTTGAATTTATTACATCTATAACAGATTCTGCCTGTGATAAATCAATCCTGCCGTTTAAAAACGCTCTTTTGGTAAACTCTCCGGGCTCTGCCGGTCTTGCTCCGTTTTTGATTACTGCTTCAAGCACTCTCTTCATCACATACACACCACCGTGGCAGTCTATCTCCACAGTGTCCTCCCTCGTGTATGTATTGGGAGCCTTCATCAAAAGCACCATAACCTCATCTATTTTCTCATCGCCGTCATATATAAAACCATAATGAATGGTATGTGACTGACAGGCGCTTATTTTCGTTTTATTATTCTTGCTTTTATAAATCCTGTCTATTACCGAAAGTGCATCATCTCCGCTTATCCTGATAATTCCGATTCCGGACGGAGACATAGCTGTGGCAATAGCCGCTATTGTATCATTTTGCATATGAAATTCCTCAAAAATTCTAATATAAAATATATTCAAAAAGGATACCTGAAACCAGATACCCTTTTAATGATTTATATCTATTATTTCTTAAGTGTCACAACAACATGTCTGTAAGGCTCATCACCCTCGCTGTGTGTTTCAACAAATCTATCATTCTGAAGTGCAGAATGAATCACTCTTCTCTCAAAAGGATTCATCGGCTCAAGAGAAACAGGTCTCTTTGTACGCTTAACCTTGAATGAAATATTCTTGGCAAGATTCTCAAGTGTCTCTCTTCTTCTCTTTCTGTAATCCTCAGTATCAATCTTTACTCTGTAGTAATTCTCAGACTGCTTATTGATAGCAAGATTTGTAAGGTACTGGAGTGAATCGAGAGTCTGACCTCTCTTGCCGATTAAAACGCCCATCTCAGGACCGTTAAGCTCAACATCAACATTTCTGTTGTCCTCATCCACTTTGATATCAATAGTAACCTCAATCTTCATTGCCTTAAACACACTGTCAAGGAATTCACGAATCTCATCCTCAACACTTGCCTCGGCCTTTTTAACCTTGATGACAGCATCACGGCTGCCAATTCCAAGGAAACCATTGCTTCCCTTATCAATTACCTCATACTCGAGCTTATCGCTTGTTGTTCCAAGTTTAATAGATGCCTCTGTCAAAGCATCGTCAATTGTTTTTGCAGATACTTCAATGTATTCCACTATTTTCTCCCCCTATTTGCGTGAATTGCGTTCATTAAACTCTTTAACCATATTAGCCTTTGAAGCAAGTGAACCTGCCTTTGCATTAGCCTTGTACTCAGCGGCCTTTGCCAGCTTCTCCTCTGTGTCTGCTGATGCAGATACGTTTGCCTTACTGTCAATTGACTTTGTCTTAATCTGAGCTGCCTTCTTTATATAATCCTCGGACAGTCCCATTTTTTTTCTCTTATTCTTTGCCTTTTCCTCGTTCTTTGCCATAACAGCCTCAAGATCAAGATTCTCGATATGTCTGTTTACGAAGAACTGCTGGATACCTCTTACAAGTGCAGAGCAGATCCAGTAAATACCAAGACCTACAGGAACTGTAAAGCAGAAAAATAATGACATAAGCGGCATCATAAGATTCATCATCTTCATCTGGCTTGCCATCTGGTCATTGCCGTTTGTAGCCTGTGGCATAAGCTTGATATTGATCATCTGTGTCAGATATGACAGTACAGGAATAAGCAGTGCAAGTATTACAAAAAGCAGCCACTTATCAGGCTTGTCCGTAAAGTTGCTCTTTATGATATACCAAGGTGTATCTGAGATATTCAGTCCCAAAAAGTAGTTGAAATGAAGTAACGCATCGTGCGTCTTCTCAACTGCGCTCTGGATACCATCAAAAAACTTACCGTCCAAAAGAGCATCCCAGCCCTTTGAAGGAAGCTTATAAAGGATATCAATGATGTAATTACTTAAAGCATCACCACTTGCATCGGCAAGCTTTGAAGCCGCATTTGAAGCGTTAAGACCGCTTGATGTGACAACATTATACTTTTCCATCAGACTGACAAGTGTATCCTGATATCCACTTGTCTGCTGAATTGAATCAACAAGCCCTGTAAAAGAGCCCTTAACTCCGCTTAGATAAGCAGGGATATTGTAAAATACACGGTACAGTGCAAACAGAATAGGCATCTGTATAAGCATCTGCACACAGCTTCCCATCGGAGAAATACCGTACTTCTGGTACAAAAGCTGTGTTTCCTCCTGCATGGCCATCATTGAAGCCTGGTCCTTTTTATTTTTATATTTAGCCTGGATAGCCTGCATCTCAGGCTGCATTTTCTGTGATAGCTTAGAAAACTTCTGCTGCTTTATAGTCAGTGGCAACAGACACATGTAGATTATAATCGTAATAATTACAATACTTAGTACAACGCTCTCAACTCTTCCACCTGTAATATTAGATATACCACTGTATATCCAATCCATCAGGATACCGAGAAGCTTGGCAATTGGTCCAAGAATAGAGCCTGGATATGCGGTTAATAAAATGTCCGACATAAAAACCTCCATTGCTGCTATGGAACCGGATCATACCCACCCTTTGAAAAAGGATTACATCTCAATATCCTCCATGCCGCAAGCAGACCACCCTTTATGGCACCGTACTTTTGCACAGCCTGCAAACCATACTCTGAGCAGGTCGGACAATATGGGCATTTCGTTGATTTCATCGGGGAAATATACTTCCTATAAAATTTAATCAAAAATATTAAGATACTTTTCAAAACGATTCCATCTTCTTTTTCATTATTCAAATATTTTGTTTCTTAATAATCCTGTGAAGACCTCCAAGATGTAAAACAGCACTTTCTATTTCCTTGTAACCCACATGCCGCGCTGCAACTCTTGCGATGACTACGATGTCCAAACCACTATCGAACATGTCCTCATGTAGTCTGTAGCTCTCTCTCACGAGACGAGTAATATGATGTCTAATAACACTATTTCCAACTTTTTTGCTAACTGATATACCTATACGATTATTTTCTGTGTTATTTTTCAGAACATACATAACGAGGTATCTGTTAGCAAACGATACACCGTTATTATATACATTCTGAAAATCCTTGTTTTTTTTCAACGAATCTGAAAATTTCATTTGAAGCTGTCCTTCTAAAAACAATCAAAAATGAAGAAAAGACCACAAAAATTGTGGCCTATGCTGATAATTTTTTTCTTCCTTTTAATCTTCTGGCTGCGATTACTTTTCTTCCGCCAGCAGTTTTCATTCTCTGTCTGAATCCATGAACTTTTGCTCTCTGTCTCTTCTTAGGTTGGAATGTCATCTTCATATATATCCACCTCCTTTACGTTAAAAAACATCGGTATAATTATAACAAAAATTCCTGTTGTGTCAAGGATTTTCTCAATTTTCTTTAAATTTCTACATTTATTTTTTTATCGGTTTACATTCCACAATAAAAATGTGGAAAACGAGTTTCTTCTATATATATAATAATTCTTGATAACCGTCTATATTTTGATATAAACCACCTATTGTGACCAACATATTGTGGAAAGTTATCAAGATATTAAAAAGTTATCCACAATATGTGAATAACATGTTGGTAACTTTGTATAATTGTGGTTAAAAAATGTGAATAAATCATTTTTGTAAATCTTTTTACATTGCCTAAATGCCAAAAATAGTGTACTATATAGTATGTATGGGATTGTGGAGAACATTCCCATAATATACTCTTTACATGTTAAATAATGGAGAACTTTCATGGATAAAGTAATGGAAAAGTGGAATGAAATACTACAGATGGTCAAGGAAGAGCATGGTCTGACAGACGTTTCCTTTAATACGTGGATAAAACCGCTTGAGGTGTTCGCCATAGACGGCAATACACTGTATATTCTCGTTCCGTCTGAGCAGATGGGGCTCAGCTATATCAACAAAAAATATTATCTTCCTCTTAAGGTAGCTATAGGCGAGGTGACAGGTGTCGAATACGATATCCAGTTTATTTTGCCGGATCAGGCTCAAAGCCTTAAGTTTAAAAACAACGATACCCCTCAGCTTGAGCCACAGACTCCTGTAAAGGGGGATCACTCAAACTTAAACCCTAACTATACATTTGACACCTTTGTCGTAGGTAATAATAACAGGTTTGCCCATTCTGCTTCTCTTGCAGTGGCAGAAAGCCCGGGTGAAGCATACAATCCTCTGTATATATATGGTGGTCCGGGACTTGGCAAGACTCATCTTATGCATTCAATAGGTCATTTCATCATTGACCAGAATCCTGATACCAAGGTGCTTTACGTTACTTCTGAAGAGTTTACCAACGAGGTTATCGAATCTATCCGTAACGGTAATTCTTCTGCCATGACAAAGTTCCGTGACAAATACAGGACTGTAGATGTGCTCATGATTGATGATATCCAGTTCATCATAGGAAAGGAAAGTACTCAGGAGGAGTTTTTCCACACCTTCAACACACTGCAGACACAGGGCAAGCAGATTATCCTTACCTCTGATAAGCCGCCTAAGGAGATGGAGACTCTCGAGGAGCGCATCCGTTCCCGTTTCGAGTGGGGACTGATGGCTGATATCGGTACTCCTGACTATGAGACGAGGATGGCTATCCTCCGTAAGAAAGCTGAAACTGACAATTTTGATATAGATGATGATATTTTAAACTACATTGCTTCAAACATCAGCTCCAACATCCGTGAGCTTGAGGGGGCTTTAAACAAGCTTTTAGCCTTCCACAATCTCGAGCATACTCACATCACTATGGATATCGCTGAGAGGGAGCTTTCCAATATCATCACGCCAGACAAGCCAAGGGAAATCACTGCACAGCTCATCATCGAGGTCGTTTCAGAGCATTTCCACATCTCTGTTGACCAGATGATTTCAAAGACCAGAAGCAGCGAGATTGCACGTCCAAGGCAGATTGCCATGTACCTCTGCAAGACCATGACCTCTGATTCACTTGATGTAATCGGCCAGCTTTTGGGCGGCAGAGACCACTCTACTATCATCCACGGCATCAAGAAGGTCACCAAGGATTACGAGGAGAATGACAGTACACGTACTCTCATAGAAACTATCAAGAAAAAGATTAATCCAAATTAGTTTCTACCTATTTATATATGTGCTCATTTGCATGTTAATAATTTGGTTATAACCTTGCTTTTATTTCCACATGAGCATGTTAATGACAGGTTGAAGGAAAGTGAATAAAAAGTTATCAATTTTTATCATTTTTACTTCAACAGGCTTTTAAGCAAGTTATCAAGCCGCTTAAAGCTTGTCTTTAAAGGCTTTGAAGGGGTTTTGAACTTTTTAACATCCCCTAAGAAGAAGATTACGAATATCTTTTAAATATTTATATATACGCGCAGGAAGGAGTTTTTCTAAATGAAACTTATTTGTTCAAAAGCAAATTTACTGAAAGGTGTTAATATCGTATCGAAGGCAGTACCTACACGTACTACAATGGCAATTCTCGAGTGCATATTGATTGATGCATCTGCAAACGAGATTAAGCTTATGGCTAACGATATGGAGCTTGGAATCGAAACAATAATAGACGGAACCATCGAAGAGAGAGGAATTATCGCTCTTGATGCCAAGATTTTTTCAGAAATAGTGAGAAAGCTTCCTGACAATGATGTAACAATTGAGACAGATGCTTCCTTCAAGACCGTCATATCATGTGAAAAAGCCAAGTTCAATATCATCGGAAAATCAGGTGATGATTTTTCTTACATACCATATGTTGAGAGAAATGAGTCTATTGTCCTCTCACAGTTTACTCTTAAGGAGGTTATCAGACAGACAATTTTTTCAATTGCTGACAATGACAACAACAAGCTGATGACAGGTGAGCTTTTTGAGATTGAGGAGAATAAGCTTCGAGTTGTTTCTCTTGACGGACACAGAATATCTATCAGATATATCGAGATGAAAAATCACTATGACAGCAAGAAGGTTGTTGTTCCAGGCAAGACTCTGCAGGAAATAAGCAAGATTATTCCGGGATCCGCGGATGAGGATGTAGTTATCTATATCACTAACAATCATATTGTTTTTGAATTTGAAAATACTACTGTTGTTTCACGTCTTATCGAGGGTGAGTATTTCAAGATTGACCAGATGCTCTCATCTGATTACGACACTAAGGTTCGAATCAATAAGCGTGAGCTTCTTGACTGTATCGACCGTGCTACTCTTCTTGTCAAGGAGGGAGATAAGAAGCCTATTATCATGAATATAACAGATGGCAACATGGAGCTTCGCATCAATTCATTTATCGGTTCCATGAATGAGGACATCGATATCGACAAAGACGGAAAAGATATTATGATAGGCTTTAATCCTAAGTTCTTCATAGATGCACTTCGTGTTATCGATGAGGAGGAGGTTAATTTATACATGGTCAATCCAAAGGCACCATGCTTCATTAAGGATGATGAGGGCAAGTTTATTTACCTCATTCTTCCGGTAAATTTTAATACAGCAGCAAACTAGGAGATTTTATGAAACAGATTTCTATAAGAGAACAGGACGAGTTCATCAAGCTGGGACAGGCTCTTAAAAAGGCCGACCTTGTGAGCTCGGGAGTTGAGGCAAAAATTGTTATTCAGGATGGTCAGGTGACTGTAAACGGTGAGACTGAGCTTCAGAGAGGAAAAAAGCTTCACGACGGAGATGTTTTCTCATATGACGGCGAAACAGTTAAGGTTGTTAAATAATGATTATTAAGTCAATCCAACTGAGTAATTTCAGAAATTACGAAAAACTGGATATCAGCTTTGACAGTGAAACCAACATAATCTACGGCGATAATGCCCAGGGCAAGACCAATATACTTGAGGCTGCATATTTAAGCGGCACTACAAAGTCCCATAAGGGCAGCAAGGACAAGGAAATGATCCGGTTTGGCGAGGATGAGGCACATATCAGGACAATTGTCGAAAAAAATGACAAGGAATACCGGATTGACATGCATCTGCGTAAAAACGGTGCAAAGGGTGTGGCCATCAATAAAATGCCAATCAAAAAAGCGAGTGAGCTGTTTGGTATTTTGAATATTGTGTTTTTCTCTCCTGAGGATCTCAATATTATCAAAAACGGTCCTGCCGAGAGACGCAGATTTATAGATTTGGAGCTTTGCCAGCTTGACAAAATATATCTGTCTAACCTGAGTAAGTATAATAAGACATTAGTTCAGCGAAACAGACTGTTAAAGGATATAGCTTACAGACCTGATTTGATTGATACACTTCAGGTGTGGGATATGCAGCTTCTTGAGTATGGCAGGCACGTTATAAAAAAGCGGCGCGAGTTTGTTAATGAGCTAAATGAGATAATACAGGATATTCACAGCAATATTTCAGGAGGCAGGGAGAAGCTTATACTCAAATATGAGCCGAGCATTGATGATATTTTTTTCGAGGATGAGCTGCTTAAGGCAAGAAGCAGGGATTTGAAGCTGTGCCAGACAACTGTCGGACCGCACAGGGACGATATGCTTTTTTCAGTGGACGGTGTGGATATCAGAAAATACGGCTCGCAGGGTCAGCAGAGGACATCTGCTCTCTCACTCAAGCTTTCTGAGATTAGTCTTGTAAAGAAAAATATAAACAGCACTCCCGTGCTTTTACTGGATGATGTGCTTTCAGAGCTGGATGGCAACAGGCAGAACTATCTGCTCAACAGCTTAAGTGATACACAGACTATTATCACTTGTACGGGACTTGATGAATTTGTAAAAAATAGATTTCAGGTGGACAAGGTCTTTCATGTCGTGAAGGGCCAGGTGGAGGTTATTGATGAGTAAAGAAATACAGCAGAACAATCAGGAATACGGAGCTGACCAGATTCAGATACTTGAGGGTCTTGAGGCGGTCAGAAAAAGACCGGGTATGTATATCGGCAGTACGTCTTCGAGAGGACTTCATCATCTGGTTTACGAGATAGTGGACAATGCAGTTGATGAGGCCTTAGCCGGTTATTGTAAAAATATCGAGGTAACAATCGAGGAAGACAATTCCATAACAGTACAGGATGATGGACGAGGAATCCCGGTCGGAACCAATCATAAAGCAAAAAAATCAGCACTTGAGGTCGTTTTTACAGTGCTTCACGCAGGTGGTAAATTCGGCGGTGGAGGCTATAAGGTATCAGGCGGTCTGCACGGAGTTGGTGCATCTGTAGTAAATGCTCTTTCCACATGGCTGACAGTTGAGGTTTACAAGGACGGAAATATTTACAGACAAAGCTACAAGCGCGGCAAAACAGACGATACAGTAAAGATTGTTGGACAGTGTGACGAGTCGCTTCACGGTACAAAGGTGCATTTTCTGCCGGATCCGGAGATTTTTGAGGAGACAGTGTATGACTACGATACCTTAAAGCAGCGTCTCAGAGAGACAGCCTTCCTCACAAAAGGACTTAAGATTACTTTAAAGGATGTGCGTGAAAACAGCCATCACAATCATGTATTCCACTATGAGGGCGGAATCAAAGAATTTGTAGAGTATCTTAACCGTGGCAAGGAGGCTCTCTATGATGAGGTAATCTACTGTGAGGGAACACAAAACGGTGTTTATGTAGAGGTTGCATTGCAGCACAATGATTCGTTTAATGATTCAACCTTCAGCTTTGTAAACAATGTAATCACACCTGAGGGAGGTACTCATCTCGCAGGCTTTAGAAATGCCCTGACAAAGACCTTCAATGCCTATGCGCGTGAGAAAAAGATACTTAAGGATTCAGATCCGGCCCTGACAGGTGATGATATCCGTGAGGGACTTACAGCAATCATCAGTATCAAGATTGAGGAGCCTCAGTTCGAGGGACAGACAAAGCAGAAGCTTGGAAACAGTGAGGCCAGAGGAGCCGTAGATGCAGTTGTATCGGAAAAGCTCACATATTTCCTCGAGCAGAATCCTGACGTAGCCAAAAATATCTGTGAGAAATCACTTTTAGCACAGAGAGCCAGAGAGGCAGCAAGAAAAGCAAGGGATCTGACAAGAAGAAAGACATCTCTCGACGGAGGTACTCTGCCGGGCAAGCTTGCTGACTGCTCAGACAAGGATCCGAAAAACTGCGAAATTTTCATAGTCGAGGGAGATTCAGCCGGCGGCTCTGCAAAGACAGCAAGAAGTCGTGCTACACAGGCAATTTTACCTCTGCGAGGAAAGATACTGAATGTTGAAAAGGCAAGACTTGACCGTATATATGACAATGCAGAAATCAGAGCCATGATTACAGCATTCGGAACAGGAATCCATGAGGATTTTGATATAACAAAGCTGCGTTACGACAAGATAATCATCATGACCGATGCCGATGTAGACGGTGCCCACATCGCTACTCTCATGCTCACCTTCCTCTACAGATTCATGCCGGATCTGATCAAGGAGGGACATGTATACCTTGCCACACCGCCACTTTACAAGGTGGAGAAAAACAAGGGTGTATGGTATGCATACGATGATGATGAGCTCAAGCAGATTTTAAATGACATAGGTCGTGACAATAATAACAAGATACAGCGATACAAGGGACTTGGCGAGATGGATGCGGATCAGCTCTGGGAGACAACAATGGATCCTGAGCACAGAATTTTGAAGCAGGTCATGATAGACGGAGAAAATTCATCTGAGCTTGATGTGACATTTACCACACTGATGGGTGATAAGGTAGAGCCAAGAAAAGAATTTATTGAAGCTAATGCCAAGTATGTAACCAATCTTGACATCTAGCAGGGAGGAGTAATTTAAGTGGACGACAAAATTTTTGACCAGATACAGCAGGTCGATTTGAAAAAAACAATGGAGAGCTCCTACATAGATTACGCGATGAGCGTTATTGCAAGCCGTGCCCTCCCTGATGTCAGGGACGGATTAAAGCCTGTTCAGAGGCGAGTACTCTACTCTATGGTCGAGCTCGGAAATACACCTGACAAGCCACACAGAAAATGTGCGCGTATTGTCGGTGATACAATGGGTAAATACCACCCACACGGAGACAGCTCAATCTATGGAGCACTCGTAAATATGGCACAGGACTGGTCTATGAGATATACGCTCGTTGACGGTCATGGAAACTTTGGTTCAGTCGATGGAGACGGAGCCGCCGCCATGCGATACACAGAGGCAAGACTCTCAAAGATTTCTCTTGAATTAATCAAGGATATCGGCAAAAATACAGTAGATTTTGAGCCAAACTTTGATGAGACAGAAAAAGAGCCGACAGTGCTTCCATCTAGATATCCAAACCTTTTAGTCAACGGAACAACAGGAATCGCGGTAGGTATGGCAACCAATATCCCGCCTCACAATCTGCGTGAAGTGGTCAATGCCGTAGTGCGCCTTATTGACAACGATATTGAGGACAAAGAAACCACAATCGATGAGCTTATCGATGTGGTAAAGGGCCCGGATTTTCCTACAGGCGGCATAATTCTCGGAACAAGCGGCATCAAAGAGGCATACAGAACAGGCCGCGGCAAAATAAGAGTCCGCGCTGTCACCAACATCGAGCCAATGGAAAACGGCAAAAACAGAATTGTAGTGACAGAACTGCCATACAACGTAAACAAAGCGCGTCTTATTGAAAAAATAGCCGAGCTTCATAAGGACAAAAAGATAGATGGAATAACAGACCTCCGCGACGAGACAAGCCGCGAGGGAATGAGAATTGTAGTAGAGCTGCGCCGTGATGTGAATCCAAGTGTGGTTTTAAATCTGCTTTTCAAGCATACACAGCTTCAGGATACGTTTGGAGTAATAAACCTTGCACTCGTAAACGGAGAGCCGAAGGTATTAAATCTATACGATCTGCTCAACTACTATCTCATCCACCAGAAGGATGTAGTGACCAGACGTACAAAGTTTGATCTCGACAAGGCAGAGGCCAGGGCACATATTGTAGAGGGTCTCATTATTGCCCAGGACAACATAGACGAGGTAATAAGTATTATCCGCTCAAGCCAGACCACACAGCAGGCAAAGACCAGATTGATGGAGAGATTTGGCCTGACCGATGAGCAGTCACAGGCAATTGTCGATATGCGTCTTAGGGCTCTGACAGGTCTGGAAAGAGAAAAGCTCGAGGCTGAGTATAAGGAGCTCATGGCTCAGATTGCGCAGTTAAAGGCTATTCTTGCCGATGAGAAAAAGCTTCTTGGAGTAATCAGGGAGGAAATCATCGCAATTGCAGATAAATACGGCGACGACAGAAAGACAGAAATAGGCTATGACGAGTATGATATGTCGATGGAGGATCTCATTCCTGAGACCAATACAGTCATAACAATGACAAAGGTAGGCTACATAAAGCGCATGAGCACTGACAATTTCAAGGCTCAGCACCGCGGTGGCAAGGGAATAAAGGGAATGGAGACAATCGAGGATGATTATATCGTCGAGATGCTCATGACCACATCACACCACTACCTGATGTTTTTCACAAATACAGGAAGAGTATACAGAATCAAGGCGTATGAGATACCTGAGGCAAGCCGCACATCAAGAGGCACAGCCATCATCAATCTCATACCGCTTCAGCCTGATGAGAAAATAACAGCCATGATTCCAATCAAAGAATACGAGGATGACAAGTATCTGTTCATGGCTACAAGAAACGGAATAGTCAAGAAAACACCGATAAAGGATTATGAGAATATCCGAAAGAACGGACTTGCAGCAATCAATCTGCGCGAGGACGACAAACTCATAGAGGTCAAGGTCACAGACAATTCAGAGGATATTTTGCTCTTCACCAAATTCGGACAGTGTATCAGATTCAAGGAGACAGATGTGCGCTCAACAGGTCGTACAACCATGGGTGTTATCGGAATGAATCTTGCACCAAGTGATGTAATAATCGCAATGCAGACCGCATCAATGGGTGAGGCAGTGCTTTTAGTATCATCAAACGGACTTGGAAAACGTACACGAATTGACGAATTTACTACACAAAACCGTGGCGGTAAGGGAGTAAAATGCTACAAGATTACAGAAAAATCAGGCAATCTCGTAGGAGTCAAATCAGTTGAAAACGATGACGAGCTCATGCTCATCACAACAGAGGGAATTATAATCAGAATCCAGGTAAGTGATGTAACAGTGCTTGGACGAATCACAACAGGTGTCAAGCTCATCAATCTGAAAGAAGGCGTGAGCGTAGCCAGCATCGCAAAGGTAGTAGAGGATAAGACTCTCATGCCACCTGAGGAAGCTAAGGAAGAGGCTGACGAATCAGAAAATAGTGACGAAGACTCAGCAGAGAATAATAATTCACATGCCGAAGCTATCGAAAATAACACAGAAGCATAACTAAATTCATAAAAGCAGGGTCATAAGATCCTGCTTTTTGCGAATATGAGTGGGTTTATACTATTCGAGCCAGATTGAGAACAAGAAAATCTGTTGCTTACATGCAAGCATGATGCATTATATTTTCAGTTTCAGTGATTCTGAATGGTAACAATAAACATAATCCGGAAAAATATATATGCTTATCCACAAAAATATAAAAAATGATATTGAAATGTGGATAAACGCTGCCGAAATTTAAAATCAGGTGTATAGAGTGGTAAAGAACAAGTATTTATTCATAAGCACTGAAAAATTATCTGCATAGAAGTGAAGCTAAACAAAGTGTAGACAAAGCAAGCGTATTGTGCAGTTTTGCAAATATGAGTGGGATGATTATGAATAGTTAAGGATACGATACAATTATTAAAGTCATTAATACAGAGAATAAAAAGAGAGGAAAAGAAATGATCAGGGAAATAAACGTTTCAGAGATAACAGCGACAATAAAGGAAATGTGCATACAGGCAAATCATTTTCTTTCGCCGGACATGGACAAGGCACTAAAAGCTGCAACAGCAAATGAAGAATCACCTTTAGGTAAAAAAATATTAAATCAGCTTCAGGAAAACCTAAAAATAGCAGGCGAGGACATGATACCTATATGTCAGGATACCGGAATGGCAGTTTTTTTCATAGAAATAGGCCAGGATGTCCATTTTACGGGAGGCGTATTGGAGGATGCCATAAATGAAGGAGTCAGAGAAGGCTACACAGACGGCTATCTGCGAAAATCAGTGGTAAAGGATCCTCTCATCAGGGAAAATACAAAGGACAACACACCTGCAGTCATCCATTACTCAATAGTTCCGGGCGACAAGGTCAAAATAACCTTTGCACCAAAGGGCTTTGGAAGTGAAAATATGAGCCGTGTATTTATGTTAAAGCCGGCAGATGGTATAGAGGGAGTAAAAAATGCAATTCTGACAGCAGTTTCAGATGCTGGACCAAACGCATGTCCTCCTATGGTTGTCGGAGTCGGAGTCGGTGGAACCTTTGAAAAATGCGCAATAATGGCAAAAAAAGCGCTGACAAGAGAAGCAGGCACACATTCAGACATAGAGTATGTGGCAGAGATTGAAAAAGAGATGCTTGAAAAAATTAATAATCTGGGTATAGGGCCTGGAGGACTCGGCGGAAGCACTACTGCCCTCGCAGTAAACATAAACACATATCCAACCCACATTGCAGGATTGCCGGTTGCGGTAAATATCTGCTGTCACGTAAACCGCCATGTAGTGAAGGAATTGTAAAGAATTACTGCATAGAAGAAGAAAGAAAATGGCAATTTTAATTGTTACAGGTTATATTAAGCTGAAAAAATAAAAATACAGTAACTATTACGAAACACTTTGAGAAAAAATACTCTTTACATGCAAGAACGCACGTCAGCTTTTTTATTCTCAGTGGTTCTGAATAGATACAAAATACAGTAAAAATAAAAGAATCAGGAGAAAAAAATGGAAAAACATATAACAACTCCAATCACACAGAAAATAACAAAAGACCTGAAATCAGGAGACTATGTATACATAACAGGTGAAATGTATGTGGCAAGAGATGCTGCACACAAAAGAATGATAGAGGCGCTGGACCGTAAAGAAGAACTGCCAATAGATATAAAGGATTCGACAATCTACTATATGGGACCATCACCGGCCAGAGATGGTCGTCCAATTGGCTCAGCCGGACCTACAACAGCAACAAGAATGGACAAATATGCCCCAAGACTGCTTGATTTAGGTGAAAAAGCAATGATTGGCAAAGGAAAAAGATCAAAAGAAGTAATAGATGCAGTCATTCGCAATAAAGCAGTGTATTTTGCCGCAGTCGGTGGAGCAGGCGCTCTCCTTTCAAAATGCATAAAATCATCAGAAGTAATCTGCTATGATGATCTCGGTGCAGAGGCAATAAGAAAGATCTACGTAGAAGATTTTCCGGTAATTGTGGTAATAGACAGTGAAGGAAACAATCTGTACGAGACTTCAATAAAAGAATTTAAAAAAATATAAAAATACTATTGACAAAACAAAGAAAATTTTATAGAATAAACAATGCGTCACGTAAGTGCGTAAAACATTTAAATAATTTATGTAAAGACTTTGGAGAAGTACTCAAGTGGCCGAAGAGGTGCCCCTGCTAAGGGTATAGGTCGGGAAACTGGCGCGAGGGTTCAAATCCCTCCTTCTCCGCTTTATCTTCTACATAAAATAATTTAAAAAGTTCTTGACAAATGAAAAACATTTTGATAGAATAATCAAGCTGTCGCAAGACAGAGAACTTAAAACAGAGTTCAAAAAAATAAAAAAAGTTCTTGACAAACGAACAGCGATTTGATAAAATAATCAAGCTGTCGCAAGAGAGCAAA
>OBCI01000036.1_pt1 | contig 47083 bp, 77 predicted proteins | sample 1495881 | NCBI WGS metagenome assembly OBCI01 (sample SAMN03418262, study PRJEB22391) | human gut metagenome | biome: human-gut; feature: organic feature; material: feces | host: Homo sapiens | place: Tanzania | collected 2013-01 | reverse complement strand
AACTACTATGTATATCAAGGAGTTCCATACGATTTCGTAAATAATGGCGCAATCCTAGGAAAATAAAGGCTTTGCGGAGTTTTCGTAAAATCGTAAAAAATATAAAATTCTATGTATTTTAATGTATTTTAATACCAAAAGTGTGTAGTAACTGTGTAGTAACCACCCCAAAAAGTGTGTAGTAAAAATTGTATATAGAAAAGCCATTATATGACACAAATATGAGAAGAACATGGAAATGCTCTTCTCTTTTTTTATGCCACAATTTAGGCATAAGGAGATGATGTTATGTTTAACGATGAAGTGAGAGAACAAATATTTGCTAAAAGTGAGTTACAAAAAATCGACTTAATGACATTATCCCTTGTCATTAAAGCAATAGAAGAGGTTTTGGAGGAAAACGAAAATGAACATGCCGTATCAACAACCAATGATGAATTATACACCTAACTATGGAGCGTATCAGTACAATCCAATGGCAAGCTATCAGAGATACCAACAGCCCGAGCCAACACAAGGTATAAGTGGCAGAGTGGTACAGGCGGTTGAGACTATCAATCCCAACGAGGTGCCAATGGACGGTAGTGTAGCATTTTTCCCCAAACAGGATTTAACGGAAATATATGCTAAGAGTTGGAATGCTGACGGAACAATCCGCACATTGACATTTAAACCGGTTTTAAATGATAAGACAGACATTTTATCGGCTGACACAGAAAAACTCGAATTTGACCTATCAGAGAAAGCCACAGAGGGTATTATGGCAAAGCTCAACGAACTGTCAGAGAAGATTGAGCAATTATCTTTAGGAGCGCAGAGAAAAACTCCACGAACACAAAGCAAGGAGAGTGAAAAAGCATGAATGTAATGGGAATGATACAACAGATGATGAGCAATAATCGAGTAGCAAACAATCCAATGATTAAAAATGCAATGAGCATGGCTCAAAGCGGAAACAGCAAGGGAATTGAGCAAATGGCAAGGAACTTGTGCAAGGAAAAAGGCATTAATCCTGATGATGTTATGAAGCAGATCAGGAGCAATTTTGGAATATAGCATATTAGAGAACGTGCGCACGGCTCTTTATGAAATAAATTTTGGAGGTAAAACAGATGTTCAACACAGGAAATTGTCCAAGCGTACCTATCGTCGCGAATTTGGACGGAAACAACGGAAATAACTGGAATGACGGCTCATGGCTTTGGTTCCTTATCGTAGTATTTGCGATATTCGGAGGCTGGGGCAATGGCTTCGGTGGTTTCGGTGGTGGCACTAATGGTGGTGTCGGCAGTGAAATTCAAAGAGGCTTTGATAATCAGGCAGTTATCAGCAAGTTAGATGGTATTTCTAACGGACTTTGTGACGGCTTTTATGCCATGAACAACAGTATGCTCACAGGCTTTAATGGTATTAACACAAATATCATGCAGACCGGATATGGCATACAACAGGCGGTAAACGCTGATACAGTTGCTAATATGCAGAATACCAACGCTTTACAGTCACAGCTTGCTAACTGCTGCTGTGAGACAAGAGAAGCTATCCAAGGTGTAAACTACAACATGGCAACTAACACTTGTGCTTTGCAGAACACAATGAACAATAATACAAGAGATATTATCGACAGTCAGCAGGCAGGAACAAGAGCTATTCTTGATTTCTTGACAAATGACAAGATAGCAACACTTACAGCAGAGAACAACGATTTACGTAGGGCTGCTTCACAGGATAGACAGAACGCACTTTTGACTACTGCTATGACAGCACAGACAAATCAGATTATTGACGCTGTAAGACCTACACCGGTACCGTCGTTCCCAGCTTCTAACCTTTATGGTTATGCTTATGGATGCGGTTGCAATACCGGCTGTAATTGCTAACAACTAAATAATTGAGTATCTTAATTGAGTTTAACTCAATCTAAACCGAGATTTAGTCAAGGCTTAGTCCAAGTTTAGTCCAAGAGTTAGTCGAGATTATGTCTGCTAAGCAGTATTACTTGATGTTACCGACACAAATGTCGGGAAGATAAAGGGCAGACTATAATGTTTGCCCTTATTTTGTGAAAGAGAGGTAAAAATAATGGAAATAACAGGAATTGCATTACAGACTGTTTCAGCCGGCGAAGATGTGGCATTTACAGAGACGGCCGTAAGCGGAACAAAATGTATCGTACACAGAACCGGAAGTGGAATTATCAAGCTAAGAGGTATTACTAATCAGTGCAAGGCTAGATTTTTAGTATCATATTCCGGCAATATTCAGATACCTACAGGCGGTACTGTTGAAGCTATCTCGCTTGCTATTGCAGTAGACGGAGAACCTTTACAGTCAACTAAGATGATAGTTACTCCGGCAGCGGTACAAAATTTACAGAATATCAGTTCACAGGCATACATTGACGTACCCTGCGGTTGCTGCAGTACTGTAGCGATACAGAATACATCTACACAGGCTATTGAAGTGCAGAATTCTAATTTAATCGTTACTAGGCAAGCTTGATAAGTATTCGATGATAAGTCTTTCTAATATTGCTGATACAGAAAGATGCTCTTTGATTGCTTGAATTTTAATCTTTTCCAACAATTCGCTTTCTATTGTGGTTGTGAATTTGATTTTAGACATTGCAAAACCTCCTTTTTGACAGTATACCATAAATACGTATTGACGTAAATATGCAAAATTGTTATAATATACGTAAATAAGTATATACGTATAAAGGAGATTGAAAAATGGCTTTTAAAAAAGGAATGACAGCATATAATTTTGATGATTTGACAGGCAAGACATTTAACAGGCTAACAGTTATTAAAAGAGTATATAAAAATAATAGCAAAAAAGTATATTGGAAATGCAGATGTGTTTGTGGAAAAGAAACAATTGTTGAAAGCTCAAAACTCAAAGGTGGATATACAAAAAGCTGTGGGTGCCTTAACAATGAAAATCGAAAGCGCCATATAAATGAACTGACTACGCATAATATGAGTAACAGCAGATTGTTCGAGATTTGGTGTTCCATGAGAAGAAGATGCGAAAACAGAAAAGATAAAGCGTATAAGTGGTATGGTGCTAAAGGCGTCAAAGTCTGTGATGAGTGGCAAGGAGAAGGCGGTTTTCAAAATTTCTATAATTGGTCTATAAAAAATGGGTACAAAGAGGATTTATCTATAGATAGGATAGATTTTAACGGAAATTATGAGCCGTCAAATTGTCGCTGGATTACACAAAAAGAGCAATGTAATAATACAAGCAGAAATATTTATATCGATTACTGCGGAGAAAGAAAGACGTTAAGTGAATTATGTGAGATGTATAATCTTAAATATGGAATTATGCACCATAGGATTTGTGATTTAGAACTTCCTTTTGAGATTGCTATGAATTTGAGCGGGTTTTGTAGAGTTCACTACAAAGGAAAAGAAACTGATTTAAGGATAATATCAAGAGATGAAAAAATAGAGTATAAAACTTTATTAAAAGAAGTATTGGTAAATAAAAGAAAAGATATAGAACAAATTATATTAGAATGTGGAGGTAAAAACATATGCACAAATGGGCTAAACAGATAATGGAATGCGTCAAGGCTAAAGTTGACGGAATTGGAATTGACAATTTTGAGGGGCAAAACCTTGACGATTTAAAGGATTTTACCGAGATTGTTAAGAATATCGTAGAATTTGACAAGGACTATCTGATTGTTGAAGCTATGGAAAATTCAAGAGACGATTACAGGAGATACACCGAACCGCCATATTATCACATGCCGGTAAACTACAACGACATGGAGTATATGCGTGACATGGATAAGAGCCAAGGTAAGATGTACTACTCTGAACCGATTGCACCGCATGTGAGTGAAAGCAATTATGACAGAGCAAAGAGGCATTATACCGAGACAAAAGAAATGCACAAAGGAGCTTCAACAGAGGATAAAGAGCATAAAATGAAAGCCCTTGATATGTATATTCGCGAATTGAGCGGAGACATATCGGAGCTTTTAAATGACATGACGCCCGATGAACGCAACCTTTTGCGCACTAAAATGAGCAATCTTGCGTCAAAACTGTAATTATTAAGGCTATGGGTAGCAATGCTCATAGCCGTTTTTAGAGGGCATAAGCATGGATATAAGAGTTAATGATATATTGTGGCACATACAATTCAAAAAGCCCATATCGAGCGAATTAAGGCGGTCTGACGGCACAATAAGCTTGGGAGTAACCGACAACACAACCAAGACAGTAACAATAGCTGACAATGTGTCTGATTGCATGGCTGACAAAATACTATGCCACGAGCTGGTGCATGTGTACTCATTCTCATACGGCTGTGACATTGACATAGAGACAGAGGAAATAATTGCAGACTTTATGAGCTTGTATGGACGGAATATTGTATACACGGCTGACAGAATATTTGATTTATTGGAGCAAAAATATGGATAAAATAGACAGACTATTAGAATACATACACCGGACTAATCCGGAAATGACACGGCAGAAATTGATTGAAGAACTAGGAGAGAGTGACTACAGCGCCAAGAGCATTTATTTTTTGGCAATTCAAAATTCAAAATCCTGAAAATATCCTAAAATATTTTGATACCCCCCTACCTTTTGAATTTTTCGATTTCAAAAATCCGTTCGCAAAATTTTTCAAAAACTTGTCGAGAACTTGCAAAGAACTCGCACCGCACTTTAATTGAGTAAAGTTTTCTGAAAATTCAAACAATTTCTATGATTTGGTGCGCCTGACTCGTAACAACTCGCACCCGGTACAACTTGCCACGGCTTGACGGCTCACAATGCTATAATTATATTTTTAGGCATTGTGAACGGCTTATTTTGTGGCTTATTATAGCGTACTCGATAAAATCCACGCTTGCACGTTTAAAACACCTTAATTCGTCAAATACACGGCTTATAGGTGTATATCATAAAATCATAAACCGATTTTGTTAAATTGTCAATGTACATATAATCCGAATGCATAGCTGGATAACTTGCGACAGCTCGAACGGCTGCACGACAAAAAGGGATATAGAATATCCCTAATTATAACGCGTGATGTATTTTCCGCCTCTGTAGTCGCAAAATAGCGTGACCGGGTGAACGTGTGCGCGCTTTTCAACAACTTGCAACCATTCACCGGACCTTTGGACTGTAATTTTTAGCTCGTGTGACTCCATCCATTCAATGCAATCGTACTTGATATAGCTAAAGTCACTTAATTTTGGCACGTCATAGCCTAGCGCCTGAACGCGCTTATATATTTCCTTTTTGCCTAGATATTCATATTTTGGCATAGTACACCCCCTAACTATAACAAGCCTTAATTATAGGGCTTATATAATTTTCATGATTCAGATAGTTAATAAAAGCCGTCCGCCGGTATTCTTTGCCGCTGATGAGCGTTAATACATCGTCACATGTTCCAAAATCTGCGACAGCTCTAAATATATTCGTGATTGCTTTTCGTGTTTCTCGCTCGCTTTTCTGATATTCCGGCGCACTCGTATATTTTCCGTTGTAGCGCGCTTTTATTTCACGCTCTACAGCGTCAAGGCTGTTCAGTTCGTTGTTATCCATCCGTCAACCCTCTTTTCTATTCGTGCATGGTTTATATGGTTACTATTGACTTTTTCGCGGTCTGTCGTGCATTAATCTGTTTTTATTAGGTGATAACGCAAAGCGCCTATAAGGGCGCACAATTATTTGTTCAGGCATTGCACCTCTTGAGCCTGATATAAATATAAAGGCATTTATAAGACCTATTGACGCGATTATTTACCGGACGCGCGGACGGAGTGCAATATATACAGCCGTAAAGCCATATAAGGCACCTATAAATAAATACATTAAATTGATAATATAAGACCTGAAAAGCCTTATATATAAAGCTAATAGCCGGAATCGAACCGGCTAGAATACACCATGTTAATTTATATTTCTATTAGCTAAACAAAAATTAAGTCGATAGTATCAGTTAAATTATACAGCTTTTCACAATTTGCGTTATAAATTGCGTTTTGCTTTTCGCTCTCTGATAAATACAGCTTGCTAATTGCAATTTCTACCGCGTTAATAACAACGTGGTATAGTTCAGGCGGTAAACAACAAAGGTATTCACCACTATATATTTTTGGTATTCTCATTTTGTGCCCCCTAACAATAGCAAAAATCACCTTGCGAGCCGGTTGTAATAATCATTTTCCCGTCTGATCTGCGATAAACGACCCCGCAACCGTCCGCATACGTCGACCATACAAGCCGGCCAGCCGGGGTTACTTTTTCGTGCTTCTTATAATCATAAAAAGCATAATGTGGTTTTACTCCGCTTTTTTCTTGCTCAAGTGCATTGTTTATAATTTCATTATCCGTTAATAATAACGCTTTTCCGTTTTTCATCCGTCCACAATATCTCATTTTTCCCACCTCTTTAATATAAAGCCGGTGAACTTGCACCGGCTTAAATCTATTTAGTTCCAATTAATCGCTAAATGCTCGAAAGCTTTTTCGATGTCTGTCGAGTTGTCTGCGGTATAATCTCCAATAGCTTTATTGTTAATATAACAATTTCCCCAATATTCCCCGGTCAAATCGTTAAAAAATATATTGATTTTTTCAACCGCTTTTATTTTGTCGTTGTGCCACATGTCTATATTAATCATACTTTATCCCCACTCTTCACAGTTTTTATAACTATCTGATTTATGTATTTCTGCGCGGTAAATGCTGTATAATAAATCGTTTAAAGCCGTATAAATTGGCATTGTACAAGTAAAATCCTCATCACATTGATATAAATAGCTTTCTAGCTTTTTAATAAATCTATATCTATCGAGCATATATAGGTTTTTGCCATCGTTAGGAAAATCCGGCATTTCTGTTGTGCTTTCATTGTACCTTGACGATACAGCCAAATCGTTAAAGCGGTATAAAACCCGCGCAATTTTCCTAGTCTGATAATATCCGGTTTTATCTGTGCAATCCATAAACTGATTTTGTAGCTCCTTAATATTTAGGCTTATACAATTGCTATTGTTTGAGTTGTCCAGCATATAGCGGATTGACTCCGCTAAATCTGTTAATGATTCGTTTGATAATACATATGCACTCATGATTGGCACCTCCTAATCTTACTCCGTTATTCTTTCAAATATATCTATTGTCTTGCGAGCGTTTTCTCTTTTCCTCTCGGCTGTGTAACTGTGGCGCTTGCTCTTTAGTGCTTTTTCTGCCTCCTTAAGGCTTACAACTCCCCAGCCTGCCGCCTCTCTTAATAGCTTAACCTCTTCTTTTGGCAGCTTAATAGCTCTTAAAGTATCGGGATTAATAGAATAATCGTCTTTGATTCCTGGGTGTAAGTCCTGACAAAGCGGTATATATTCATCACTTCCCATATTCTTGCCAATATTCCATACGTAGAAATTAAATGGAATTTTATCGACTATCTTATAAATATCTGTTTTCCATAACGTCTCGCTTGTAATTGTGTCACCTTTAATCTCAAATCTCATAATCTTGCACCATGTCGGGGATGTGTTATAATTCCCTTACCTTTCAATTATTTTTTGTTTGGCGCTCATCGTGTAACTTTGGACGGCTGCGCGATGAGCTTTTTTATTTTGTTCCTTGCCTTTCGACTTGACTAAAGTATATCAAAATGTAAGGCACAAAACAATAGGCAAAATATACAAAATGTAAGGCACAAAAAAGTAAAGCTATTATACAATATATACAAGGCACAAAATTATTTAAAACGCTATTATATAGAAACAATTATTATTGCTTGACTTACAAGGCACAAAAATATATAATAAATGTAAATATATAAATGAAAGAGGTGTAGAACATATGGAATATAAGACCACAGAAGCGCGCAGAAAAGCCAATTATAAATATGATGATAAATTTGAGCGTGTAAACTGTCGTTTTGCAAAAGGCACAAAAGATAGAATTAAAGCATTAAAATACAGTGCTAACGATTTTATAAAATTGGCTGTAGCGGAAAAATTAGAACGTGAAGAAAAAATATTAAAATAAGGCACAAAAAAGTAATTGACATACAAGGCACAAAATGATATAGTTATGTCGTAGCAAATAAACAACGTAACTAATGAGGTGGGAAAAATGAAATTATACTTTTACATTTTAGATACTTATGGCGAAAGCCCTAAAGGCTTATGCGTTAAGGAATGTGAAGCAGAGGAAAAGCCAAAGACGTATAAGGCCGTTAGTGGTTCTTTTCCAAACTACTACAGCACAGTAAGGAAAGACGAAGCTGGACAAATAAAAGACGGTTATTTATTCCTTACAGAGCCTGACTTTGAGTATGCAAAAGAAAAATTCAAGGTTGGAGCAGAGCGAGCGATTGCAGAAAAGTTAAAGAGCATTGAAAGGCTTAAGGCTGAGTTAAAAATAATAAATGAAAGCGAGGTATAAAGAGTATGAGAAACTTTTTGATAACTAAGAAAACATATAATTGTGGCAAGCTTGCCGGATTTGAAATTTTGGGAATGGTTCAGGGCGATAATTTCCCGGCATACGATAAAGAGACCGCCAAAAAGCTATTCGGCTTTGAATGCGTGGACGTAATGGAAATACCGGAAAAATGCCACATCAAAGTATTTTAAAAATTAAATATTGTTTTCAAAAAGTCGGTTTTTGTGACCGGCTTTTTATTTTGCCGTTCAGGTCCTTGATCTGTATCTAGCCTCATCGGGCTATATATAATATAATTAATATATATGTGTGGTGTAGTATATATTAATCAATACAGTTAGTTGTTATATGTCCAATAATTCTATATATTGACAAAATAGGTATATTTGATTATTATAATTTTAAATTTAATTAATAAGCGAATGCCGGCTAGCTCGTATTGTTTGGATTAATTCCAAGCGGTGCGGGCTTTTTATTTTGTGATTTAGAGGTGCTAAAATGGAAAAAATTAAAGGAAATATAACTAAACATTTAATTGCCGATTTTGGCACTTTTCAGCTCTATCGAGAGGACTTCGAGAGGGCTATTGACCAGGCATGTCAGGAACTACAAATTGAGGACTTGAAAAACGAAGGTCAAAGGCCTTGGAAAGCAGTTTGTAAAAGAGTTGGAGAAATTATATTTAATGACAACAGTATTTTGAAAGATAAACAGTTATATGATAATACATGTATGTTAACCAACTACAATAGATATAATTATAATATATTAAATAATATATGTGATGAATATATATATTTTAGTGATAAATATAATAAGCTATGCAGTACTATAGCTTTTAGTAATTGGTGTAACATTGATAATAGTACTGTAGATAATTGGAGATTAAACAAAGAGTCAAGCCCTATAAGTTTCGAAATCTGGAAAAAATTGCAAGGAATCCGCAAAGATTGCATTAAGGACAGAGCATACGACAACAAATCACCGGTTGGTGCTATGTTTGTTGGCAATAATGAGTTTGGAATGAATCAGCCGGGAATAGGCTACGAGGCTACACAAGCGCGTGCGCTAAGTGCTAATGAATTGCCACAGTTAGGCGGTGCAAATAGTCAGAATATTAAAGCACTAACAAGTGATAACATGGTTGATAATGCCAAGTAATTGTATATACAATACACACAATTCTAACCCCTTGATTTACAAGGCTTTGAGAGCTATTAAATTATTACAACTATGCACAAAACAGTTGTTTAACGAATAGTTAAATACATAGAAGTTAATTGTATGTGCAATTGATACAATTTGAAAGCTTGATGTTTGAGGTCTGAACGGCTGCGCGTTGGTGCCCCTAGGGGTGTATATGAAAAGCGACAAACCGCCCCACTTAGTCCCCAAAATATCCGCCAAAACAAAAAGGCTCTTATCTTACCTCATTTGCACCAAGCAGTATTTATTATAATAACATAAATTATATATTAATTAAACAACATACACAATAATAATATATATACAATTACGATAAAATATTAGTTATATATTATATATAACAGTAAAGGAGCTAACAGCTATGAAATTGACAGGATTTGAACCTAACAAAATTAATTCTGATATGGTAAATCATCCTAGCCACTATAATTTGCCCGACCGCAAAGAGTGCATTGATGAAATGATTGACATATACGGACTTAAGGATGTGGCTAAATGGTGCGAGATTACTGCATACAAGTATAGATATCGTGCCGGGCATAAAGATAGCTTCACGCAGGATATACAAAAAGCTACATGGTACACAGTTAAGGCTCGTGAGCTTAAATCTAAGCGCAGATGGAAAGTGTTCGGAAAATTCGTGGATAAGGAACTTCCGGTGTTGTTTAAAAACATTTTCCTGTGGCTGATGGTGCTTTCCACAACTCGTGGATTACTTTTATCTGACGAACACGGATTGTTTATCTCGGTAGTATTTCTAGTTTTGGCTACTATAATTGAGTCACTGATAGAAGGCTTTAAGGATAATTAGATTTTGAGGTGTAAATCATGTTTGTATTAAAAATCGCAACAACAGTATGGCTGACATTAATTGCATTGGCATTGATGATTGTATCGTTTAACAGAGAAGCTGATACTACTTCAAGACTTCTCAACATTGCCGTCATGCTCGGTCAGATACTTGCCATAGCTTTCATGTGGCAGTAAACATAGGGCATTCGCCAAGCGGTAAGGCACGGGATTTTGATTCCCGCATTCGTTGGTTCAAATCCAACATGCCCTGTTCGGGGTTTACTTGGTTCCCCCGACATTGGACTTAGTAGTTCCTTTCACCCTCATAGTGGAAAACTGTTAAGAGCCGTCACAAGGCTCGTGAGGGTTTAATCGTGTATAATCCCACAATACATGAGCGTGAAAACCAACCTGTCGTAAAGACATCTGTAATAGGCAGAGTAGACATATATACCCCCTTTAATTGTTAAACTAGGGCAACTCAAATCATATGAGTCTTAGGTGAGGTGCAATCCCTCACATGTCCTTTGCTGTAGGTTTCGCTAGTTCTTTTCCAGCAGCACATACATATTATATCTCCGGAGGGTGTTGCCACTCCTTAGACTTCACCCTCACTATTGGCTTGTAGTTCAACAGGTAGAACACTTGACTGTTAATCAAGTAGTTGTAGGTTCGAGTCCTACCAAGTCAGCTTGCAGATATTTCTGCAATAAGGGTTTCTGCTATTCCCTTGTTTTGAATTTTTCATGCTGAGGCGGAACTAATTAGGCTGGTTTCGTCTCAATATCGGCATGTAGCTCAGTGGTAGAGCAGTCAGCTAATGGCTGATGTGTCGTGGGTTCAATTCCCAACCTTGCCGATTGTTGATGTGTGGCGAAATGGGTAAACGCTTAAGCATAAGGCAATCCACACTTTGGTTAGGAACAAGTTGCCGAATTGAAAACGGCAAAGGAACCTGTATAGGTGTTACCTGTTGTGAAAAGTGATTGCTATGTGTGGTTCAAATCCGCACCACATCAATCATATGTCGGTTTAGTACGAGCTGTTATATCTTGAATAGCGGTTGCGTAACGCTGACATGCTTTTTAAGACAATGAAGTAAGACAGGTCTGTACGTGTTAGCACGATACAGTAAGACGAAGTAAAAAGAAAACACACAAAAACAAGTTGCTAGTAGGTACGCGCGACTGAAAGCAATGGGGTGAGACACTTCAAAATTCTGTAATGTGTTTTGATAAACCTTTTGATGGAGTGTATTTTGCCTTTTCAAAAATTCGGTAAAATCAGTTGCCTAGTGATTGCAACACGAAAAGCGGAACCGTGACCGCCTGACAGCTGCTTTTATATAAATCACGGAGTTATCGGTACGGAGGTAAGAACATGGATTTTAGAGAATTATTTATTGACAAATCAAAGACACTTATTATAAATACTGATTTGGCGCTTGTTTTAGGAGATTTAAACGAAGCAATAGTGTTAAATCAATTAAATTATTGGCTAGGAATTAACAGAAAAGCCGGTAAAAATTTTATTGACGACAGATATTGGGTATATAACTCATACAGCGATTGGAAAGCTAAAGATTTTCCGTATTGGAGTGAAAAAACGATACAGAGAACATTTACAAGGCTTGAAAATAAAGGAGTTGTTGTATCTGCTAATTATAACAAATTGGGTATTGATAAAACAAAGTGGTACACAATAGATACTGAAAAATTACAAGAGCTTGTGGATGAATTTAATTCCGATGAGGACAAAATGACAAATCGACAGGACAATATGACAGACCGACAGGACAAAATGACCTGTCGAGAAGGACAATGTGACAGACCATTACCAGAGATTACTACAGAGAATATAAACAGAGACTATAATTCAGAGATTACTGGAGAGGTACATACATCTGTTTTCGAGAAACAGACGGCAAGAGTCACCCGACAGAATATGCAAGCAAAGAAAGAAGATATGCTCAATAGGCTTTTTGCAATCTGCGACAACAACATTGAAAACAAGACAGTCGGAGAAGCAGTCAAAAATGCATTTCGTAGATACATGAACCTGTACGAAACATATTTTTGCAAAGTTCACCCAATCTTAACCGATAGGTCACTCACTAATGTATGCCTGTCGCTTTCAAATGTGACCGATGCGGAGCATAATCACTTTGAGTGGACAGATGTTTACCTAGCAGACGAAACAGGGTTTACCGGGCTTGATAGAATGGTTAATGAGCATTTCAGACGGACACATAGAGGACAGACTAACTACTCGATAACACATTTTGCTAAAAGCGACTATCTGCTACAGCTCGCACAAGGTCTTATTGAGTACTAAACGGAGGTATAAGCATGGCAAAGGGAGTTAAGACACGGAATGTTGATTTATTCCGAGAAGCATTAATAGAATACGCATCCGGCAGATGTTCACAATCAAAAGCTGCGAAGATGGCCGGCATGAGCCGACCAACATTTAGGAAATACGCAAATATGTATTTCTTGGGTATTCCGTTTCCCGACACGCTGTTTAAGGCAAAGGGAGAATAACCAATGATTGCAAATTGTGTGAATTGTGGCGCACCGATTGATAGAAAACTCGATAAATGTCCTTATTGTGGTACACCTTATGACTACAATGACTTTAATGCAAGTTTTGAAAATAAAAATATACTTGGAACTATCTCTATTGCCGGGCAAGAATATCAAGTGTATTTAGGCGGATGCAAGGTGAATACAATTAATGTCGGGGGTGGCAGAAACATAGATGGAATGCTTCACAGAGACAATATTGTTAAAAAACGAATATTTACTTTGATTGAGGTGTAATATGTGTGAGTTTTGCGAAGAAAAAATCCCCATCATAACACATTATGGCAAATTTAAGATTGATAAGTTGTCAAATAAACCTATAATTACATGCGATTTAAATAAATGTCCGTCTTTTGCGACGTGCAGTAGTAAAGACATAAACGTTGAAATGGTAATGGAAATAGCTTATTGCCCTATCTGTGGCAGAAAGTTGGTAGAAGAATGAAAGAAACTATTTTGTATATTTCCAAATCAGAACAGGACATACAAAGTTTTCTGAAATATCTTCAATCGAAGCTAGAAGCAGAGCAAAAGGAATGTACCCTAGATGAACAACACAATATTTTAAAAGTGCCAAAATATTATGATATTGTCGGAAAGAGCATTTACGGCAACAGACTTGGAGTAGGATATGGATATTGCAAATATTATTGTTTTTCAGAAGCGTATGATAGAAATAAATACAGCAATGCAGAAAATGAAAAACTTAAAGAAATTCTTATGCACACAAGACAAGGCACAGAGAGAATAACAGGGCTTGATGTTATGTATATGCTAGGATTGGTTTGAAAGTTGGTGGAATGATGATTACACAGAAAGATGTCCACAATAATATAGTTGTAAATGCAAGCACTTGGCAGAAAAGCTATTTATCGTTGCAATGTGGCGGAAATGTTGAAAAGATAAAGGAAGTCGAACAGACAATGGCTAATATAATTAACGGCATTAGCAAGGCACTTAAAAATAGTGGAACAGATTATCTGAATAAACTTGATTTGTAAGCGAGGGATTTTATGAAACATCAAAAAGAATGGCGCACTTGCGATAGGTGCGGAAAAGAAATAATACGCTACAATAAAGAACGTGCATATATCAAAACAGAAGAGGTAAAACCTTTTCACGAAAAAACAACCATATACACAGCCGAAGATTTGGCAAAGGAAGTATTGCCAATGGCTATATGGAAAGACAATATGCAATATGATCTATGCCCTAAGTGCAGGAAAGATTTTGAGAGGTTTATAAGAAATGAAGAAATCAAGAAGTAAAATAATCATAAAAACAAGAGCTGGCGGCTATACGAAGATTTACGCTAACGGAAAGTGGCAGAAAAAGGTGTGCAATATTGACTATCACGCAGAATGTAGCAATAAGGGCGGAATAAAGGTTATGTGTGAGTTTGATAAATACAAGGTCGATAAAAATGACGCAGTTATCTATGATGAAGAAAACAAAGAGATTGTAAGAGAGCATATAGTGGCAAGAATTTAAGGAGTGTTTAAGTTATGAGCATGGCAGAAGTAATTAAATCAATAGAGCGTGAAGCACTTAGAGAGGCGCAGTCACACGAAATAGGCGGTAGAAATGGCGAGCCTATAGATTGTTCCACTTTAGGCAATAAGCCTGTTATTAAGGCAGATAATGAAGCAGACAGGCAAGCGTTGAAAGATTGCTTTAAGGAGTGAAATTATGAAAATATCAGAAATGAATAACTGCATTGAGAAAATGCGTGAGTGTTACAAGTTTGATGATGATAAAACGGAAATCTGCATAGGAGATATTAGAAATGGCTCCAGTGGATATGTGACTGTTTGCGCAAAAGATGATAATGGAACTCAAATTGAAATGACAAGGTATGCGGATGAACTGAACAAGGAGTGAGATTATGTTAATAGTCGCATTACAAGACGATATAGACAGCTTATATGCCATATGGGACACAACCACAGACCGATTTTTAGGAGTTAATCTTGGAAAGTATGAAGCTGTCGGAATTATTATGGATTACACAAAAAAATGCAATTTTGCAGACGCTTATAGCAGAGTGCAAAACCCACAGCCATTTAAAGACATTGCTAAATGCTTATGTGAAGAGTTTAATCGTGATGATAATAAAATCGAAACGGCAACTCAATATTTGAAAGAAATGTCATGGAAAATAGGCACTGTTAGTGTTGAATGCCTTTCAGAAAAGGACGGACAAAAAATGAGGGAGTATATAAATGTACTTGAAAACAGGATTGATGAATTAGAACAATGATTGCTGATTATCAGCGGAAAGGGAAACAGATGGACGAAATGAAATTCGGAATGAAAATTGCCTATCAAGGAGTAAAAGAAGAAATGGAAACAATAGTTGCAGAACTCGCAAGAAAAGGAATTGAAAAGCCAAAAGGCTTTAGCACATTGAAACAGTTTATAAAAGATAGACTTTCAGAATGTGAATAAATATATTACTAACTATCAGCAGAAAGGAATTTTTATGAAGAAGAAAATTTTAGCAGTTGTATTAGGATTAACATTATGTTTTGGAATGACTGGATGCGCGTCATGGGAAAGAAGTGTAACTGATTTTAAGAGCGATATTAATGGTGGTATGCAGAGAACAATTACTGTATACACGGCAGATGGCAAAGAACTTGCAACATACGAGGGCAAGATTGACCTTAGCACAAACGATGGCGGATATGTTAAGTTTGACTTTAATGGCAAGAGATATATTTATTACAACTGCTTTGTAGAAAGCATTGCGGATATTGATTAAGTGATATTACCGGCTAACAAATAGAGTTAGTCGCTACCCTAAAACAATTATAGGCAGAGGTCTATAAGCGCCTTTGCTAAAAAGTGGAGGTGCTTTTCTTATGGCTAGTCAGAGCCTAATTTCCACAGTGAACAGTTACGAAAATTACATAGAGAGAAAAGGAATAGACGAACAAGCTATTGACGCATATATACAAGCTGTAGCGGTTGCCTTAAGAACGGAGCATGATATTGACTACGGATTGAAAATATCAGCAAGGTCAAAACAACTTATAGCTCAATTTGTCAAAGCACATACAGGTGGCAGAGTTGCAGATTTAGAAATTTATGCCGGGGAGCATGACACCGAATACAAAGTGCTTAAACAATTTTACGATGCTTTAATGTACGAGTCAGCATATCTGGTTGATAGCTTTTTTTATTACATTGAAATTGACGAAAAAGACCCATATAAGAGGTTTTATTTTCCAAGATACAAAGTGTTACAGCCTGTGGTTGGAGCTTATCAAGAAATCTATGACGGAAAATTGGATTTTTTGTCTGTATCACAACCAAAAAGAACAGGAAAAACAACAGGCGGTCTAAGATTGGCACAGATGATGGGTGGAAGAGACCCAGACGGAAGTATATTCGGTGTCGGAAAGGGCGAAGGACTTGTTAGGCGTTTTTATGGAGGTTTATTACAAGGTTTTGAAACGGAAAGGATATATCAGAGGTTTTTAAGTGTATTTCCAGAAGCTACAAAAATAGGAGAAAAAGACTATAAAAGTGCAGAAAACCTATCCATTGACCTTAAAAGCAAAAATATATTTCCAACATTTACGTGCCGACCTATTGATGGTGCAATCGTAGGATGTACCGAAGCAAATGTGCTTGTATACATTGATGACTGCGTAAAAAATCACGAGGAAGCAAGAAACAGAGAAAGACTAGAGTTCCTTTGTGAAAAGGTTACAGATGATGTACTCGGCAGACGATTAGAGGGTACACCAATTATTATACAGGGAACAAAATACAGCCTTTATGATCCTATTACAGCTTTACAGGATAAAGCAGATGAACTGGGGTGGCGGTGGCGAGAAGTAGCCGTACCGGCACTTGACCCTGTGACGGATGAAAGTAACTGGGAAATATACCGCAAGGATAAAAAAGGCTTGCGAAAAATATTTACAACAGACTATTACCGCAAGGAACGTAAACTGGTGTCGGAAGAAACCTGGGCGGCAGAGTTTCAACAAGAACCATTTGAAGCAAAAGGGCGAATGTTCGCAGAGAAAGAACTTAATTACTTTGAAGAACTACCAATTGACAGAGAACCAGACGCTATCATGGCAGCTTGCGATAGCGCAGATAAGGGAGAAGATAGTTGCTCAATGCCGATTGGCTATGTTTATGGTAATGAGGTTTATATCGTTGATGTAGTATTTGATAATGCAGGAACACAGTTTACAAAGCCGGAATGTGCAAATATGCTTATTAAACATAATGTCAAGACAGTTACATTTGAGAGCAACAGTGCCGGAGAATACTTTGGACGCGATGTAATGGACATTGTAAAAGAACAAGGTGGAAGATGCAGCGCAAGGTTTAAGTTTAATTGCTCAAACAAAATAACCCGAATGGAAAACGCAAGAGACAATATCATTCGAGATTATTATTTTCGCGATTTTAAGAAAATGGACAGACAGAGCCAATATTATAAATTCATGAAAGAACTTACAACCATGACAAGAAGCGGAAAAGTAAAACATGACGATGCGCCGGACAGCGTTGCATTATTTGAAAATGAAATGAGAACCGGAACCGTAGCAAAATGTGAAGCAACACACAATCCATTTAGGGGGTATTATTAGTTATGACAAAAGAAGTTTTGACGCAGTATTGCGATTTACAGGAAGAAATCGAGGAAGTAAGGGATAAAATCAATCGCATAGAAAATGAAATACCCAAAATTCAAAAGCGCATAGATGAAATTGAAGCAGGAGAGCTTGTAAAAGATAAAGTCCGTGGAGGAGCAGGAGGAATACAAAATTTTAACATTGAGGGGGTGCCTGTAAAAGAGTACCAGAAGCGAAAAACAGACCTTTTATCCAAAAAACTCTTACTCAACAATAGAAAATCAACATTGGAATTGCTTGAGTTTAGTTTACTTCAAAAAACAAATGAGGTTGAGGAGTTCATAGCAAGTCTTGACGACAGCAGAATGAGAAGAATTATCAATTTTAGGTTCTTGGAAAACAAATCATGGCTACAGACAGCATATGCCCTTGGCGGTAACACTACAGCCGACAGCGTTAGGATGGAATTTGATAGATTTTTCAAAAAAATGTAGTTTTGTTCGTTTTGTTCGGAAAAAATGTGATAGTGTTTAAAATGTAAAAATTATATATGCGAGCAACCCAGAGACAGCCTTGTGTCAGTTACGACATGGGGCTGTCTCTATATGTATAGAGGAAAAGATATATGTATGAATTTATACCACAAAAACAATCAGTAATGTGCCCTCGTTGCGGAAAACTATTAACGTGGGTAAATAAAAGCGACAAGAAACACCACAAAGTAATGTGTACGCATTGCCGTAAGTGGATATGGTTTTGGGCTGACACACAAGAATTTCAAGTAAAAGAGGTTCCACAGAGAACTACTGCAAGTGGCATGAGGTTTTATTGATGTATAGATATGCACATAAAAACGTAAGACCTTTTTCGGCTGTCTGTCAGAATAATTACGGCAGACAAGTTATTTTCACACGTAAAAGGCAAATCACAAAAAATAACATAGTTGAAGAACTGAATAAAGCACTTGTGATTCACGAGCAAAACGCTATTGAGATTGAGTATCTTGACAGATACTATCGTGGTGACCAACCGATTTTGTACCGGCAAAAGGTAAATCGCCCAGAAATCAACAATAAGATTGCTGTCAATCTTGCATATGAGCTTGTTGAGAGAAAGACCGCAGAGATGTGTGCCGAGCCAATCCAATATGTATTGCGTGGCACTGATAACCATAAGTCAGAGGAAATCACACAGCTTAACATCACAATGGACTCTGAAAGCAAACAGGAGTGCGACATAGACATACATCGTTGGAGAAGCATATGCGGTACCGGCTACAGATTTATCGGTAACGATGACGGACAAGGACAGCTGCTTGATGAGAGCGATTTTTATTTATCGTCTGAAAATCCAATGTATACGTTTGTGGCGTACTACTCAAACGGACGTCCGGCATTCTCTTGTCAAATCGGAGAGGACGAGGACGGAGCAGACATATACTATGTATTCACTGACAATGAGTGGTTTGATATTCGTAACGGCAAGATTTACGCAAGTGGAACCAACGGCAACAGAGCTATTCCGGTGATTGAATATCCAAACAATGCAAGACGATTGTCTGACATTGAAATGACTATTGCAATCACAGACGCTATTAACGTGCTTACATCAGACAGAATTAATGGTGTTGAACAGTTTGTTTCTGCATGGGTGAAATTTGTTAATTGTGAAATTGACATAGAAACATTCAGAAAAATGCGACAAGAGGGCGCATTGGTAGTCAAATCAAACAATGGCTCGGGCAACAAGGCTGATGTTGATGTAATGACGAGCGAGCTTAATCAGACAGAGGGACAAGTGGTATTCACAGACCTTTTTGAAAGATTTTTAAGTATTCAAGGGCTTGCAAATCGTCAGGGCAACACAGGCGGTGATACCGGCTCGGCAGTAGAGCTTAGAAATGGTCACTATGACGCTGGACTTAGAACGGCTATTAATGAGCCTATCCTTAAGAAATCAGAGAGAATGGCACTTAGGCTTATTCTTAACAGACTAAGGATTAACAAAGGCTTTACGCTCATGCCTAGTGATGTTGAGATACACATTAATCACAACAAGCTTGACAATATGCTTGTTAAGGCAGAAGTACTTCAAATATTGCTTAACTGCGGCATTAACTACAAGAGAGCCGTCAAGACGATTGATATGTTTAGCGACCCTGAGCAAGTTACTCTCGAAAGCGCAAAGCGCATGGAAATGTTATTCCCGGAAGAACAGCCGACAACAGCCACACCTAACAATAATAACGATGATAAGACAGCCGATGAATAATTGGCTGTCAATTTATTTTGGAGCTTGATATGGCAGATGAAATCCACGCACTTAACAAAAATGAAATACAAGACATAGATTATGATACATATTTTGGCGAGATGGATTTATCTGACGAGGAAAAGGAAGATAGAAAAAAACTTGCTGAAAAGTTTGAAAAAATCTTTGTTATGCTATTTGCCTTGTTATCCGGCAAGGAAGAAACAGAGATAACAACTATCACTAAAGAATTTATTATCAGATATGAGAGTATTGCTACGCAGTACTGTAAGGCAAAGAAAACACCCTCATACATTACGGATTATGCCCGGTACATTGTGAATGAGGTAGTTGACGCTACTACACAAAATACCGAAGTAGAGTATTTTACTTCACAGAAGCGAGCAAAAAATGTAGCTGCGAATGAAGCTAACGCAGTCGGCAATTACAGATTGCAAACTGATATGGTGAAACAGGGCTATAAAACAAAAGAGTGGCGCTCAAAAGAAGATTCACATGTCAGACCTACACATGCAGAAGTTGACAGAAAGAGAATTGATATTTTTGAGCCGTTTGAAGTTGGAAACTCACTTATGATGTTTCCGAAAGACCATTCTTTAGGGGCACAAGTAAAAGAAATAGCAGGGTGTAGATGTACCCTTAGATATTTTAAATAATCAGCGATTGTCAATTGTGACAGTCGCTTTTTATTATACAAAATTTTGCACCTATGCGGTAAATAGGAGAACTCAGCAGGAGCGACCTGCGGTAACAAAAGCGTGAGTAACGGAGGTAATTATGACAAGAAATGACGTATTGAAACTATTTCCAGAAGCAACAGACGACCAGATTACAAATTTACTTAATCAAAACAATTCGGAAGTTGCTGAGGAAAAAACCAAAGCAAGCCAGTACAAGGTTAAAGCTGATACGGCAGACGGCTTACAGAGACAGCTTGATGAGCTACAGGCGGGCAACATGACAGAGCTTGAAAAGGCGAATAAAGCCTTAGAGACAGCCAATCAGCAAATTGCCAAGCTACAGAAAGATAACGCTGTCAGAGATTTACGAGAGAGTGCAATGTCTGATTTTAGAATTACTGCAGAACAGGCAAAGACAGTAGTAAAAGAGGATGGCTCTTTTGACACAGCAGTTCTTGGAAAAATTATGTCCGACAAAGAAGCCAATGCGATAGCGGAGTATGAGAAAAATGCACTTAACAATACTCCTAATCCTAACAATGGCGGTAACAATAATGATGGTGATACAGGAAATAAGACAAATGCTGAAAAGATAGCAGAAAGCCTTATATCTGACGCACCTAAGAACAACAACATTTTATCACATTACATTCAGCAATAACAGGAGGCAAAAAATGGCAAAGGAAATGAATATGCAGTATGAAAAGATTTCATACGCAGGAGATGTTCAGATTTTAAAGAGAGAGCCTAATGAGGCAATCCCACTGACACTTGATTTTGATGGTGTAACAACTACAAACGCACAGGGCAAGAAGATTGTCAAAGCGGGCACACCAATCGGAACAACTGGCAAAGCTGACAATACAGCCACAGTAGTAGGCATTTTAAGGTTTGATGTAACAGAGGACAGACCGCAGGGAGTACTGCTTAAGAAAGCATATCTTAACACAAAGGTAGCAGAAGCACACTCAGGTGTTACATATGACGCAACAGTTAAGACAGCTCTTCCAATGATTGTATTTGAATAATAACAGGAGGTAAACAGATGTTAATTAATGAAGTATTAGACAGTAAGTCTATCGCGTTATCAGCAACAGAAAACGCTAGTAATCAGATACCTTATCTTGGTTTACAGTGGTTTCCAGAAAGAAAGAAACAGGGGCTTGATTTAAGCTGGATTAAGACACATAAAGGGCTTCCAGTTTCACTTGCGCCATCTAACTTTGACACAATTCCAACCCTTAGAGCTAGAGAGGGATTAAGCAAGGAAAAAACACAGATGGCATTTTTCCGTGAGGGAATGACAGTAGGTGAAGAGGAAATGCTTGAAATTGAGCGTATTCAGTCAGCAGACGACCCTTACCTTGCAAGCGCTTTATCAAGCGTATATGACGATACTAACAATCTTGTAAGCGGTGCGGAAGTTGTACCAGAGCGTATGAGAATGTCGCTTCTTGCTACAAGCGCAGGCCACCCAGTAATCGCTATTGTGAGCGATGGTGTTCAGTATGCTTATGATTATGACAAGGATGGTTCATACACAAAAGACCATTACGCAAAGTTATCCGGCACAAGCATGTGGAGCGATACAACCAACTCAAAGCCACTTACAGACCTCAACAATGCAAGAAAGAAGTTACAGAAGCAGGGCAAGATTGCTAAATATGCGCTTATGAACAGCAATACATTTCAGTATTTGCTTGATAATGCACAGATAAGAAACTCAATCCTTGCACAGAACCTTACAGCAACTATTGATGTTGACGATGATACTGTTATTTCAATAGTGCAGAAGAGAACAAAGCTCACTATCGTACTTTACGATAAGATGTACATTGATGATGATGGCAAGGAGCAGTACTTCTACCCGGATAACAAGGTTACACTCCTTCCGGAAGGCAGCCTTGGCAGTACTTGGTTTGGTACTACACCGGAAGAAAGAACTGCAAGACAGGTAGCTGATGTAGACGTAACAGTATACGGCATAGGTATCACAGTTGCTACAAAGACAGAATACGGACCACCTATGAAGATGTCAACATTTGCTTCCGAGGTTGTCCTTCCGTCATATGAGAATATGGATAGCACATTCGTATATGAGGTTCATAGCGAAGAGTAGGAGGAAGTCTTATGAAATATCCATACATTGTAGTACACAATGGAAAATGGTATAAAGCGGGAGAAGAGGTACCGGAAAGCAATAGCAATTCGGTGCCTTCTGATTTTATGAACCCACCTGAAACACCATACACAAAGACGGAAATTAACAGAATGTCTACAGCCGACTTAAAGAAGCTTGCAAGCGAAAATGGTATTGAAAATGCCACAGAAATAAACGGTAGCGACTTGAAAAAAATGTTAATTGAAAAGTTTGGATTATAAGGAGCTTGGCATGGAATACACCACATTAGAGCAAGTCAAAATCAGACTTAAACAATATCATATTGAAACTGTCACAAACGATGATGACACTACATCTGATGTGGTTGTGTTCGATAAAAAGGAAGATAACCCACTCATTGAACAGCTCATTAATCAAGCCACGGAAGATGTGAAAGCAAAAAGGTGTTATCCGGACACTTTCACTGATGATGATATAACTGCCGATTTAAAGCAGTTTGAGAATGTCATTATCAATCTTACAGTTTACGACAAATCGCAAGCCGGTGAGAACTACATGAGCGCATTAAGTGAGGGCGGAGTGAGCCGTACATGGAAAGACAGAGATAAACTGTTTGTTGGAGTCTTCCCTTTTGTCAAAGTGCTATAAATCTTGCCTATAGGGCATTATATAAAAAGATAAGAAGATTGTGCGTTACCATTTTACTGATGTGGGTAATGTGGTAGCAGGCGGTACACATTAAGTGGTGGTGGGCGGTGTGCCAATTACCAAAGACGAAAGGCTGTAAGATGAATAATTTGATTTATCAGACATACATCATTGCCTTGCCGATTGTTCTGACAGCACTTTTGGGTTATATCGTTTGGCTTTTGCAAGAGCAGAAAAAGCAAAAAATGATAGACACAAAAGAAAGAAACGAGCGCATTGAGGAAGAAAAGAAGCTACGAGAAGCAAACGGAAAAGGCACAATGTTGCTTTTACGAGTACAGCTTATTGAATACCATGACAAGTACATGAAGCTTGGCGAAATTCCCTCATATGCGTATCAGAACTTTTGCGAGATGTATGACGCATATCACGCGCTCGGGGGCAATGGCATGGTAACGAAAATGAAAAATGAGATTGAGGAAATCCATTTAGGCAAAGGAGGTAAAAGCTGATGGACTTTACACAAGTACCTACAGTAGTTGCTATTATAGTAATTACTTATTTGGTTGGATATGCTTCAAAGCAGATACCACAGGTTAAGGATAATATCATTCCTATTATCGTAGGTGTAGCCGGTGGAATACTCGGTGTTGTTGGAATGTTTGTAATTCCGGGCTATCCGGCAGACAACATTCTTGACGCAATAGCGGTTGGTATTGTGTCGGGCATGGCAAGCACCGGTGTTAATCAGATTTACAAGCAGATAAAGAAAAATGCTTGATATTAATAAGCAAGCCATGAAGTATGCGCTTCAAGGTCAAACAGTCACAGTTTACGAAAAAGACGATGACGGAAATCCAAAGTTTTACGAGACGGAGGACGGAGAAAAGATATATTACACCCATGAAGAAATAGGCTTTTCAGAGCCAGTTGATTTTTGGGCTAATATATCGTTTGACGGAGGAGAAGCGCAGAACAAGGAATATGGCTTTGATACGGCTGATTTTGACGCTGTTTTACTGACAGACAGAGGAGAATATCCTTTTAAAAAAGGAGACCTTATTTGGCTTGATAGCGAGCCTACAAAGGACGAAAACGGATTAGTTGATTCAACTTCCGCAGACTTTACAATAGTCGGAGTAAAGCCCTCTCTCTATTCAGTTAAATACATGCTCAAGGCAGTTGTAAAAGAGGTGTAATTGTGAAGATTGACATTTCTCTGACAGAAGAAAAATCCATACAAGATGCGATAGACAAGCTCAAAAGATACAAAGACCGCCTACAGGATAAGTGCATAGCATTTGTCGGAGAGCTTGCTAGTAACGGCATATCCGTAGCGCAAGCAAATACAGGCAATTTCGGACACTATATTACGTTTAGTTACGAAATCAAAGACTCTACAGACGGCTGTACGGCTATCGTACTTGCTACCGAAACAGGGCAGATACAAAGCACATGGCAGACGGCAGACGGACTTAAGACAGTTGATGTATCGCCTTTGCTTATGGCTGAATATGGTTCGGGTTGGAAAGCTGAGCCACATTTTAATGACGGAAGAGGCAGTCAAGGCACATTTCCCGGACAGACACACGCATTTGACAGTGAGGGTTGGTATTGGAGAGATGAAAGTGGAGAATTACACCATTCATACGGCATTACACCTACAATGCCGATGTATCGTGCATTTTTAAAAATGGAAAATGACATTATGAGAACGGCACGGAAAAATTTTAGTTGAGGTGAGATAAAGTGGCGAGTCAAAATCAATGGGTTTATGACCTTGAAAATCTCACATATGCAATTGTGAAAACCCGATGTGAGAAGAAATTGAAAACTAAATATCCCAAGCTAAAATTCACACAGGAGGAACAGTCAGACAGTGCAACTGCTAGTTTCCCGACAGTGCTAGTTCAAGCACTTGAACCCATTGAACAGAATGAGGATTTAGAGGGCAGAAGAACAAATACAGTGTTATTTACGGCACAAGTAATTGTTACAACGAATAAAAGCCGTTCAGAAGCTTTGAATGTGGCGCAGACAGTGGCTGATGAATACAAAGCTATGTCATTCAAGTTGGCACCGGCACCATTCGCTAGAAAAAACGGCAAATTATGGACAGCAACATTACGTGCTAGGCGGTCATTCGACTGGAACGATAGATTGTAAGAACCTTTTGGCTCTTATTTTTTTATAAAAAATTAGGAGGTAATAAAAATGGCAACAGGATTAAAAAGTAGAATTGCTTACAAGACACCAACCGGATCTGCCACAAGTGGCGATTACTGGGCTGGAACTTACAAGCTCTTAATCAGAGCAAAATCAATTCCCTCACCATTCGGTTCACAGAACATGGTAGATACTTCAACTCTTGAGGATTTAGTAGAGACACAGGAAATGGGTAGACGTTCAGCCGGTTCTATGGAAGTTGAGGGAGCTTTTGAGAAAAAGTACAAAGACGAGATGGTAACTAACGAGGGTAAGAAGCTCGACTTCATTATTCTCTATGGTACGGACGGAAAAGGTTCAGAGGGTATCTGTGCTTTTATCGGACAGGAGTCATTCGCCCCGGGTGAGGCTTCCGATGACCACTTAACAGGAACTGCGACTGTATCAGTACAGACAGTACCTAAGTGGATTGAAGACAATTACACTGTAGCGGTAACAGAGGATGAAAATGGTTATCCAACAGCAATCACACTCACAAAAAAAGGGTGAGCCAATCGGAAAAAGCCGTAGCGGTTGGCTACGATGATAGCACGGCTGACAGCGAACTTGAAGAAACAATATAGTAAGGTAATTGAGGCAGTGTTAAAACTGCCTCTTTCCCTATATAAATTAGGGAGAAAGGGAAAGATAAAATGAAAATTAAATTAAACGGAAAAGAATACACAGTTAAATTCGGATATGCACCGGTAGTTAAGAATAAAATTATCCCAAGGCTTGTAGGAATGGAGCAACAGGGCGAGGGGCTTGAAGTTATTGACAACATGCTTGAATTTCTGCCGGAGTTTTTGCTTGTGGGCTTGCAGAAATTTCATGCTGACGAATTTGGCTTTGATTTTGACGATAAAGAAGCAAAAGAGAAACAGCTCGTAAAAGTATACGACTTACTTGATGATTACCTTGACCCGGAGAATGAAGAGGGTGGAGATTTACAGTCACTCTACAATGATTTGTCGGCAGAAATGGAGAAAAACAGTTTTTTATCCAAGATGTTGGCAAGGGAAGTACAGACAGCCAAGAAGAAACCAATCAAGAAGTAAAAGAGCTTACATGGGATGTGTATTGCGACGAAATCCGCCCATATTGGCTTTTAGCAACTAAAGGCTATGGATTTAGCGTTGAGGACATAGACGTGTCTTGTCCGGCTGATTTAGAGCCTTATTCAAAGGCTTATATGCTTGAGCAAAAAGAAGCCGACTCTAATATGTGGGCTTGGTGGGGCACATACGGATTGAGTGCAACTCTTACAGCTATCGACAGAGCGTTGAATGGCAATAAAGCAAGAGCGAAATACATTGAAAAATCGTTAAATAAGCAGTACTCAAAAGACAACGAGCCTAAATACAAGGAGTCCAATGAGGAAATAGCCGTTTATGAAATGAAGCAACGAATCAACGTATTAAGACAGTCGGGACTGCCTGAAAGTCCTGATTAATGAGGTGAGAATATGGCATATAAAGGAATTGACGTATCGTCATATCAAGGGAATATTGACTGGAGTAAGGTTAAGTGGGCTGGAGTGCAATTTGCAATCCTTAAAATAATCCGCAGAGACCTTAATCCAGATAAAACCTTTGAAGCGAACTGGAAAGGCTGTACTGATGTAGGAATGCCAATACAAGGTGTTTATAACTACTCATACGCTACAACAGTAGACAAGGCAAAGACAGACGCACAGAGAGTGATTGAGGTACTTAACGGAAGAAAAACTTTTGTTTGGTTAGATGTTGAGGATAAGTGCCAGCAAGGACTTGGACAGACACTTATTGATATTATCAACACATATCAGAGTGTTATCAAGAGCGTTGGGCTTAATTTTGGTGTATACACAGGGCTTAGCTTTTACAATCAGTACATTGCGCCATACGCAAATCAGATTAATTGTCCGTTTTGGATAGCGCGCTATCCATCAACTAAGGGAATGTCTATTGGTGATGAGCCTAACAGTGCCAAGAAGCCTGTTATTCAACATCCTCTGTATGGCTGGCAGTATTCGAGCGCATTTACTTGTAGCGGTCTGAATAACAGCACTGACGCTAACTTATTCTATATTGAGCTTGACAAGGGCGACGGAATAGAGAATAATCCGGCACCAACAGCAACTCCGACACCAATAGCAACTCCGGCAAAGAATAACGCTTGGAAAGGCAATGAGGAATATTACCTCGACAATGATAATGTAAGAAAATGGCAGCACGCTATGAATGTAGGCTTCGACCTCAAAGGAGCTGATGCACTGAAAGAAGATGGCAAGTTTGGAGCCAATTCACAGAGATTTGCTAAAAATCACAATTTGTGGAGCGGTCAGAGACATAACTGCCCGACAGCCATTAAGTGGCTGAGAAAAACTCTGCATGACAAGTACCATTTTTACAAACTTGATACTGATTACGGCAAGTGGACGGATTATCTCACTAAATGTGTCATGGTATTTCAAAAGAATAGAGGCCTTAAGCAAGATGGTTATGTTGGATTGATTACAACATACTATCTGCTCAAAGGATAAATACATGAGAGCTACTTTAGGGTAGCTCTTTTTTATTACAGGGAGGTGAGAAAATGGCAGAGAGCATTGAGCTTCAAATCAAGTCGGACGCGCAACAAGCAACTAGAGCCATAAGCAATTTACAAAGCAAGTTGCAAGGACTTGGAAGTACTCTCAATTCCCTCAATGGTGCAAGCATAAGCAATTTTGCGAGCGGAATGTCACAACTTGCAACATCACTTAGAAGCATGAGCAGTATTGACACTCGTACCTTTAGCAAGATTGCAACCAACATGGAAAAGCTCGGCAACCTTGATACTGCAAGGCTTGTTAGCTCGGCAAGTGCATTAAAGAGCATGGCAACAGAGCTGTCGGGCTTTGCGAATATCTCAAAGCAATCAGCAGAGATTACACAGCTAACGGCTTCAATCTCAAAGCTTGGTTCAAAATCAGCTAGTTATGCTGCGGACAATATCAGAAGCCTCGGCAGCGCCTTAAAAGAGGTAATGACAACATTATCTAGCGCACCGAAAGTTAGCAACAATATTATTCAAATGACTAATGCACTTGCTAATCTGTCACAGCAAGGCTCGAGAGTGGGCTCGGCTAGTAGGTCACTTGTTACAGGCTTTTCAAACACAACCAAGTCAATTAAGCGTACAAGAAGCGGATTTAAGGGCTTGGCTTCAACTATCGGTAAGTTTTACGCGACTTATTGGATGGTTATGCGAGCTGTCGGAAAGCTAGGCAGTGCGGTTGATTTAGCGAGCCAATTAACAGAGGTTCAGAACGTAGTAGATACCACGTTCGGCAACATGACGAGTAAGGTTGATGAATTTACAAAAACTTCAATTCAAGACTTTGGAATGTCGGAGCTGACAGTTAAGCAAATATCAAGCCGTTTCCAAGCGCTCGGCACCGCTGTAGGCATTTCATCACAGCAAGTGGCGAATGGTACGGCAGTGACAAATAAAGCCCTTATGAGCCAAGCTAACACGCTATACAAGACTACAGACAGTATGGCTGATATGTCGCTTAATCTTACAAAATTAGCGGCGGATATGGCTTCATTCTACGATGTAGACCAAGCTGATGTTGCAAAGAGCTTACAATCCATTTTTACAGGAACAATCGCACCATTAAGGAGATACGGACTTGATTTAACACAAGCCACTCTTTCAGAGTGGGCTATGAAAAACGGACTTGACGCAAATATCAAGTCAATGACGCAAGCTGAAAAGGTATTGCTAAGATACAATTATGTCATGGCAAATACGCAAGCTGCACAAGGAGACTTCGCCAAGACAGCCGATAAACGAAACGTTAGTTTCATGTGTCGCGCAGCATAGTAATATGCTGATGAAAAATCGAGCAAAGTCGGTGAAAACTAAGTTGATTTAGACAACATACTTTGATATAATATGTTTGAGGTGATTTAATGAGAACGTATTATATCTATAAGGCTACAAATAAAGTAAATGGAAAATTATATATCGGACAAACAGTAAACTATCACGCTAGGGTTCAACAACATTTAAGGTGTTCGCCAAAAGAGGATTGCTTATTTCACAGAGCAATTAAAGAATATGGCAAGGACAACTTTGAATGGGAAGTGATTGATAAATGCAATAGTTCACAGAAAGCATTGCGACTTGAAAGATTTTATATATCTTTGTATAACACATACAGAGATGGATATAATGAGAATAAGGGCGGTGTTGGTGGACACAACGCAAGAGCTGTCGTAAGGCTAGATAAGGACGGAACATTCATAGAAAGATACGATAGTGCGATGGAAGCCGAGAAATATGGTTTTGGTAATGTTGATGTATTATTATGTTGCAAAAACAAAATGCTGACATGTAAAGGCTATCAATTCATGTTTGAAGATGAATATAAAGCTAATGGAGCTAAGACATATGTAAAGCCAAAACCAATTAATCAGAGAAAAGTCATTCAATGTGACCTAAACGGCAATTACATTAAAGAATTTGATAGCATAGCACAAGCTTCAACCGAAACAGGGACAAACAGGACAACGCTGATAGCAGTGTTGAAACATCGTTATAAAAATGCCAATGGATATATTTTTGTCTATAAAGAAGATTTTCCGATAAAAGATTTGAGCATGTATACTAAACTAAAAAAGGGTAGGAAAATAGCTCAAATTGACATAAAAACAAATAAAGTAGTCAAGGAGTATGATAGAATATCTGACGCTGGCAAAGCGTTGGGAGTCAATTACAAAGCTATACACAAAGTAGTTGATAACCCCAACAGGACAGCATACGGATATAAATGGATAAGTCAATAAGTCAATACCGAGGTAATCAATCAGATAGCGAAAGGCTGATTGACACTGTAACGCGTAGGAAGTGAATAAATATAATCTTCCCAAGAGTGCTCGACAACCATAAGACGTAGAAATGCGTCTTATTTTTGTGGTTGAAAATGTACGCTGAACTTATAGGAAACTATAAGAAGTAGAGGATAAAAAGCCTTTACGATAACAAATTGACATGGGCGAATAGTGTAAGAGTCCTTAAGCAAGAGTTCCAAGCATGGGGCAGTATTATTGGTAGCGTAGTAATTAATGCTTTAAAGCCGTTTGTTCAAGCCTTAAACAAGGTAATGCTCAAGGTTATCAGCTTTACAAGAACTGTAGCTGACGCACTCGGAGCGATTTTCGGATGGACTATCGAGATAAGCGGTCGCGGTGCCACGGCTGACGGCATGGAGGACATAGCTGACGGAGTAGGCGATATTGGCGATAATGCTGATAGTTCCAATAAGAAAGCCCAAAAACTGAAAAAGACATTGCTTAGTATAGATGAGATACACGCACTTGACGATAATAGTGATAGTGGCAGTGGTGGCGGTTCGGGCAGTGGCGGTTCAGGCGGTGGTGGAGCCGGCAGTGGTGTTGATAGTTCACTGAAAAAGACTGATGGATTGCTTGAAAAATACAAATCATCAATCAAAGACCTTTACTCACTTGGAAAGTACATCGGTGACGCAATAGCCGACTCACTTAATTCTATTAATTGGGATAACGTATATCAGAGCGCATCGAACTTCGGAAAAGGGCTTGCGGACTTTCTTAACGGCTTAATAAGTCCAAAATTATTTACAGCACTCGGAAAGACAATAGCCGGCTCAATAAGAACTGCCATAGTTTTCGCTTTTTCATTTACGTCAACGTTTGATTGGGGAAATCTTGGAGACAGTTTTGCTTCATTTATAAATGGCGCATTGCATGAAATGTCAAGAGTAAGTGACGTTACAGGACTGACAGGTTGGCAAGAACTTGGAAAAACAGTTAATAACATTGTTCACGGCATACGAGATACTTTAATTCACGCGCTAATCAATATTGATTGGAAAGACGCATTTAAGGGCATTTCAGAATTTATCGGAGAGCTTGATATTGATACTTTTACTATTCTTATTGGCGCGTTTGCATGGAAACACGGACTCAAAGAGATAACCAAAACTCTTATTACATCTGAGTGGGAAAAGTATGCAACAGCTAAAGGATTGTCGAAAACAGAACTTGCACTAAGGGGAGTTGAGGTGCTAGTTATCGTGTCAAGTATCAATTACGTGTTGGCACACATGAAAGGGTGGATTGATAAACTTAAAGAGTGGTTCAAGAGCCCGGAGTCCGGAATGGGAATAAGCGACGAAGTCACAGGCTTTGACGGAAAAAAGATTAAACTTGTTACTCCTCTCGAATGGAGAATTAAGGAAATAAAGTGGAAAATCAAAGACGCCGAAAAAAGCGTAGATGATTTTTTCAAAGACTTGGGAAATTATTTCAAAAAAGGTTGGAAAACATTTAAAAAGAATATGTCTTTAAATGTTGATGATTTGCAAAATGTATTAGGACCACAGCTTTACAACGGCTTTGTTGGGATTATTAATGACATTATAGGATTGCTTAACAAGATACCCGGTGTTGAAATACCAAAATTTAAAAAGAAAACAGTTAAAGGAGTTGACGATACTGCAAAAGAAGTAGGGAAGAGCGCGAGCAAAATTGATGATAGCTACAAAAACTTAAGTGCCGGTGTAAGTGGGTATTTAGGAAATATCAACACTTCACTTGATGGTACTAAAAGCAAGATGGACAGCATGGAAAGAAAAGCGAGTACAACTAGCTCTAATTCTAGGACATCTTTTTCAAGCTTAAATGTCGGAGTAAGTGGCTATTTAAGCGGAGTTAACACTTCAATTGACGGAACCAAGGACAAAATGGATAGCATGAGCAGCAAGGCAAGTGGAACATTGCTTAGCACAAGCGGTTCTTTCTCAACGCTATCATCAAATCTCTACAATTCATTAAGTGGAGTTAATGGCTCATTGGGTAATACTAAATTTAACATGGGATTATTTCAAGACGCTGCAGAAAATATGAGAAGAGGAACATCGAACTCGTTCTCAACAATGGCAAGCAACGCAAGCGCTTATCTCGGCTCGACAGGCGGTAGTTTTAATGGACTTAAAGGAAAAGTCGATAACACGAACGGAAGCTTAAGCACGTTCAAGTGGTACGCAAATCAAAGCTACAGAGTTGGAATAAGTAGTTGGGGGTTTAGTGGTGTTAAGAGTTCAATAGATGGCATTGTACGCTCATTGGATGATTTGTTTAAGTACAACAATAAAAGATTCAATATTACCACAGGTACAAAATACATGGGGTATCAGTCACTACTCGACAGGGCACCACATTTTGCTAGTGGTGGTTTTCCGGAAGAGGGACCATTTTACATGAACCGGGGAGAGATAGTCGGTAAATTCTCAAATGGTAAAACCGCCGTGGCAAATAACCAACAAATCACAGAGGGAATTAAACAGGCCGTCATGGAGGGCATGGCGCAAGTGATGATGAACTCTAATGCCGGTGGAAATCCTGCGCCTATCATTGAAAATGTGTTTAAGTGCGACAGCGAAACACTCTATCGCATGACACAGGTAGGCAAGGCAAAGCACGGACAACGATATATTGTAGCAAATGAATTTGGTTAAGACACTCACCCTTGCGTGGGTGTCTTTTTACGAGGTAACAATATGGCAATGATGTTAGTAGACGGAGTGGAATTTCCTACTCCGTCAACTTTTGAGTGGGGCTTGATTGATGTGTCTGCGAGTGATAGTGGACGAACACAAGACGGCAAAATGCACAAAAATAGAATAGCGCAGAAACGACAGCTTAAATTGTCGTGGAATGGCACGGACAAGGCTAGGACAGCAAAGATACTTCAAATGGTAAACCCCGAATATATCAGAGTAACATATCCTGACGCTATGAGCGGAACTGACGAAACACGTACATTCTATGTAGGTGACAGAACTGCTCCTATCAAGATATGGACTGTCGGCAATAAGAGGTATGAGGTATTGAGCTTTGATCTCATAGAAGAATAGGCGGTGGTTTAATGCTTAATGTATCGGCTAAATGGCAAAGAGCAGTAATGCTCGATAATGATATAAATGTAAATTGCTTTGCTGACATAGTTACGGCAAGCGGTGAGAAAGTGCCTATTAGTGATAGCAAGCTGTGGGCGAATGGCTTTGAGGTAAACGACTCGACATCAAGCAGTAGTACTTTCACAATCGGTGCTTTGATTGTTGGAAAACTGAAAATCAAGCTGAATAACATCTATGAAGATTACAGCAAATATGATTTTGATAAGGCAAGCGTTACTGCATATGTTTCAAAGAGCTTTTCTGATGGCACGACCGAGAAATTAAAAATCGGTGAATACAGAGTCAGTGAGACGAGCTATGACGGCTCGCTCATAACACTTACTTGCCTTGATAATGTTAATAATTTCAATCGTGAGTATGACAGCAATTTAAGCTATCCTACAACGGCGTATGAGGTAGTCAGGGACGCTTGTATTAAGTGCGATGTACCTTTTACTATGGCAAGATTTGATAACTCTGATTACGTGATTAACGAGATACCAAGCGATAATCAAAAACTCACATATGGACAGGTAATAGCTTACATTTTACAGTTAAGTGGATTATGGGGCAAGTGCGGTCATGATGGCGAATTACTTATCGGTTGGTATGATATGAGTCAGTTTGGAAGTCAAAATTACAATGGTGGAACTTTTAGCACGAAAACTACACCATACTCTGACGGAGATACACTGAATGGTGGAAATTTCACCGACTATTCAAGTGGAGATATTGCTGATGGTGGAACATTCACGGAGGCGAGAAATTACCACAATATTTACACGCAAAAAGACTTGAATGTTGCGACTGATGATGTTGTTATCACCGGGGTAAAGGTAACTGTAACCTCAAAAGAGGATAAGGCAAAAGATGTTAATACACTTGCCGGAAAAGAGGGATATGTAGTCTCAATCTCTGATAATCCGTTTATTTCGGCAGACAAGGCACAGACAGTTGCAAACTATATCTTCAAAAAAATCGGTGGCATGAGGTTCAGACCTCTTGATGCTACACTCTTGTCAAACCCACTGATTGAGAGCGGAGATGTAGCACTTGTGACAGACCGCAAGCAGAATACCTATAGCTGTTTTATTTCCAACCGAACATTTACAGTTGGAAGCGGTACAAAAATTTCATGCGATGCTGAAAATGCTTCAAGAAATAGTGCTGATAAATTTAGTAATGAGACAAAGGCTATCGTGCAAGCCAGGAAAGTTGCACAGGCACAACTAAGTGTATATGATAAGCAAATGCAATTGCTGACACAGCTAATGTCTCAATCGCTCGGACTTTTTAAGACAGAACAGGCGCAAGAGGATGGCTCAATTATTTACATTATGCATAATAAAGCTGACCTTAATTCAAGCAATATACAATGGAAAATGACAGCTAATGGCATGGCTGTATCAAGCGACTATGGTAAAACGTGGAAAGCCGGAATTGATAAAGACGGAAACGCTATCTTCAATATTATGTCGGCTATCGGCATTAATTTTGATTGGGCGCATGGAGGCACGCTTACCCTTGGCGGAGAAAACAACGTTGACGGAAAGCAATATGTGAAAGATTCAAAAGGCAACATACTGATTACCCTTGATAACAGAGGAATTACTCTTGCCAGTGGCGTAAAAATCTCTTGGAACAACATCTCTAACCAGCCGAGCATACCAAGCAAAACAAGCGATTTAACAAACGACAGTGGCTATCAAGATGCTGACCAAGTTGGAGAAATAGCAAACAATGCGGTAAAAAGCACGAAAGATGAGCTTAACGCTCTTAAGAAGAACATCGGTTATACACAAATAGGAAGTGACTATGTTGTATCGCCCAAGATAGTTGGTGCGTATGGCGAATTTACAAAGGCTTTTAATGTTGATGTTGTCAATCCGTCCACTGGACTTAATCAAAGTTTTTGGGCACAAGACGCGGAAACTGGAACAAAGATAAGTGGAAATTATGGTGGAAATGCCATTGATAATAACCTTACGGTAAATCCGGAAGGAGCAAATCTCTTCTCGAACGTTGGTGGACATTCAAGCGGAGTGGGCTGTGGTGGCGGTTATGCAAGTATGAATGGTGAAACAGTTAATATAAGTGGAACTAATGTTGATATTACCGCAAACAATTTGACTCTTAATGGAGTTGAAACTGTTTTTGGCTCAAAAACATTTACCAATGAAAACGGCTGGTATTGGAGACAGTGGACAGATGGATATATAGAAATGTGGGGAAGTTTTCCCGCGACTGTCTCGTTTGGCTCTAAATATGGTAGTCTGTATTATACTTATGGAAGTGTATATATGCCAGACGGGGTAAAAAGTATCTTACATACTACAGGTACTGTGTTTTGTAGTGCTGGCGGACTGTATTCTATTTTTTTTACAAGATGGAGCAGTAATGAGTTGGGGTTTTGCATAAACTCGGCTGCCGCAGAAACAAACAAACAATTGTATTTACAAATTCATGTTTTAGGCAAATGGAAATAATTGATGAAAGCGAGGTGTAGCTTATGGCAATTCAAATGAGACGAGGGGCATACGCACAGTTTGACCCCTCAAAAATGAAATCCGGAGAATGGGCGGTATCGACCGACTCCGACACGAAAAAACAGCAGATATGGATGTGTTTCGCGCCTGGAATAGTTAAGCGAATGGGAACTGTCGAGGATTTTAACATTGAAATTCAAAGACTTATTCAAAGTTATCTTGATGGCATGGCAGAATCCGTGTCACAAGCTCAAAAATCAGCGCAGACTGCGACAGAAAAAGCTACCTCGGCAAGTAATTCTGCTTCACAGGCTCAAAAATCAGCACAAACCGCCACACAAAAGGCGAATGAGGTAGCACAGGCTTCGGGTAAAATTGATACAGCAGTGAGCCAAGCAAATGCAGCTACAAAGGCTGCAAATGAAGCTGCACAAAAAGCAGAGCAACAAGCCGGACTTGTAGAGCAGAAAGCAAACGGAAGAGGCATTACTTTTTCCGTGACAAGTGCCGGATTACTCAATGTAAGTAAGGAGGACTAATATGAGCGGAATAGACATTATATCAGACACAACAGGACGAGCAATTGTTGAGAGCATTAAAGCCCTTGGTACAAAATTAAGCGAGGGAAGAGTCATTTATGGTGTTCACATTAATAGCGCAGACAGTAACCCTAACACAAGAGTCAGATACTTAGCAGACGCAGTAGGCATGACTCCGGCAAGTATGAATTTCACGAGCGGAACTTTTGATTACGGCTCATGGGCGAATGCCTTTTTTATGCCAAAGCCGTGTATGCTTAAGACAAATGGTCAGGTTGACTATTACCTAAACGAAAATGATTTTGCTAAAAAAATAGATGGCAGTGCGTCAGATGTGGCAAATGTTAATTACGATGGAAATGCCATGATAGAGTGGGGCAATGGCACAGACATAATATGGTGGAAGATTGAACCCGATAAAGGCAATCCTAACAGTGCAAGCCTTTATGTTGCCAATTATCAAGCTGATAAGGATTTTAAAAATCTAAACTTCATCGACATTAACGGCAACGAAAAAGCTCATTTCTACACACCTATATATAATGGCTCTCTTGATAGCAATAACAAATTACGCTCGATAAGTGGTCAAACAGTTATTAAGTCAAAAACGGCTAGTCAGGAAATGACATACGCAAGAGCTAATGGTACAGGCTATGAAATTGAGCAATATGTTGATAGGCTTTTGATTAACATTTTGCTTATTATTATGGGAAAATCTACCGAGACGCAAGATGTATTCGGACGAGGCATGAGCGAAAATGTCGGTGACGAGAGCTTACTTCTTAAGACTGGCACAATGAATGGCAAAGGATTATTTTGGGGCGAAAATGCCGGAAAAGCCGGAGTCAAAGTCTTTGGTATGGAGAATTATTATGGCTATCAGTGGAGACGAACAGCCGGACTTATCCTTGCTAATAGCATAGCAAAAGTCAAGCTGTCTCCGTCAACAAAAGATGGAAGCAGTGCAACTAATTACAACACTGACGGAACAGGATATATCGAGATACCTAATTCAACTCCTAGTGGTACATCGGGCGGATATATTAAAGATATGCTGTATACGGCATTAGGCATGTTTCCAATATCAATTACAGGTTCATCATCGACCTATTATCCTGATGGTTGTTGGTTTAACATTGCAATTATAGCCTTTGCTCTTTTCGGTGGCGCCCGGGCCTCTGGTCGGCCTTGTGGCCCGTTCTGCGTGGACTTGACCGACGTGGCTGGTAACGCGTGGTGGACCATCGGGGCTTCTCTTTCCTACAAATAACTTGCAACAGGGAAGAGGGAATTTCTGCCCCAAGCAGAAAGGGAGAAACCACGTTTCTCCTAAGAAAATTTGTAACTATAAACGTGTGTAGTTAATTTTATAAGGGATTTAGCTTGCGCCTTTGCTCTTTTCGGTGGCAACCTGGCCTCTGGTCGGCATTGTGGCACGTTCTACGTGAACTTGAACAACGTGGCTGGTAACGCGAGGTGGAACATCGGGGCTTCTGTACCTATCATTCATGGGATAAAATGAATGCAGACTAAATTCCGTACCCCTTGGTAAAAATTAACTCGGTGCAAGCTACTGCTAGTAGTAGGATATGGTCGAACGTGGTAGAGAGGATAGGAAGAGAAAATTATATGAAAACATATAAAAATCTATACGCTGAATTTATTTCAGACAAAAATATAATACTTGCAATTCAGAATTTCTCTAAGGGTAAAAAGAGAAGAAATAAGGTTAGGAAAATCTTAACAGACCTTGATACATATATACCCAAAATTAGAGAATATGCGATTAACTTCACACCGTTTGAACATAAACCAAAAGAAATATATGACGGAATATCACGAAAGAAACGCAAAATAGTAATACCTACAGTTATGGAGTCGATAGTACACCACATGATAGTAAATGTGCTTAAGCCTATGTTTAACAAGGGAATGTATGAGCATAGTTACGGCTCGGTTCCCAAGCGTGGCGGTGCATATGGCAAGAAGTGTATATGCAAGTGGATAAAACAAGGTGGTAAAACCATTAAATATTGCTATAAGCTCGATGTAAAGCAATTCTATGCGAGTATTCCACAGGACAAGTTAATTGAAAAGCTTAAATCCAAAATCAAAGATTTTAAATTCATGCGGATTGTTGAAAACGTCATACATTGCGTGCCGAACGGCTTGCCACTTGGCTTTTATACATCTGTATGGCTTGCTAATTGGTATTTAGGCGAGCTTGACCACGAAATTAAATCGCTCGGCATTGAATTGAAATATGCACGATATGTTGACGATATGGCTATATTTTGTGCAAGCAAAAAGAAATTGCACCGGGTAAAAGTTGTGATTGATAACAGGCTTGCTGAATTAGGCTTGACAGTCAAAGGGAACTGGCAGATATTTCGCTTCCATTATCTGCCACGAAACCCATGTATCGGCAAGAATGGCAAGCCCACGACGTATGGCAGAATGCTTGATTTTATGGGATATAAATTTTACAGAAACAGAACTACCTTAAGAAAAACAATCCTTAAGAAAATAAGGGCAAAAGCAGTCAGAATATGGCGAAAAGCAAAGATTACATTGTTTGACGCAAAACAAATGGTATCTACTCTTGCGTGGATAAAGAATTGCGATATGTATGATTATTACAGAGAGCATATCAAACCATTTATAGATTTTGGAAAAATGAAGCACAAAATTTCAACAGCAGACAGAAAGGCAAGGTGCATTGAATATGACAGAATACAAGCTCGTAGAAAGTATGCAATCGGACAAGCCGCTTGACATTGACACAACATCTTCTCCGAATATTGTTTATCAGCGAAAAAATATTAAATCGGTTGAAGCAACCGGGAGTGAGGATGATTTTACCTATAAGCCCAAGCATTGGGAGTACGAGGAACGTGAGCTGACACAGGACGAATACTCACAGTATCTTATTGCAATGGAACAGGCGAAAGAGATTAACGAACACTCTGATGAGGAAGCGATAGACAACTATACAAGGCAGTTAATGGACGAGGGGGTGCTTTAATATGAGAATATTAGTTGAAAGCCTTAAAAGGCTGTATGAGAGCGACAGAGTAACTAAAGAAGAACTGCTCGACAGGGTAGCAAGCGGTAAAATAACGCAAGAGGAATATGAGTATATTACCTCGCAATTAGAATAAAAAAGAGAGGGAACTTTCCCTCTCTGATTATTGCCCTATAAATACTCCAACATCATCTGCGAATGGATTGAAATTGTAATCCATTTCAATACTTTGCGCGTTTGTTGGAACTTCAAACGATATATCGACATTTCCGGTTCTACCTGGTGAAAGCTCTAAAATCGAAGAGCTGTCAGTCAAATAAAGCTTACTTTCGACTTGCACGTTATCAGCATATCCAGTTGCATTAGTATAAGAAAAACTAAATGTTTCGTCACTATTATTTACCACTTGAAAGCTAAAAGTAACATATTTATATCCGCTTTTAGGCTTTTCATAATCATAATTCGTATTTTCATAAAAATTAGTTAAAGCTACATTTACGTTGTCTTGATAAGTTATTTCTTCTCCGACACGAGCTTCAACTCTTTGATAACCTTGTGAGGAATCACCCTCTGTCTCGGTTTCTATTTCGCTTTCAACTTGATTATTGGACTTCTTGTCACTTTTAGCGGTATCAGTGCTTGAATGGTCTACAAAAATCAATCCTAAAGTAGAAAGAACACATATCACAATAGCAACAATCGAGCCAACATGACGCTTTGGAATCTGTTCTGAACTCTTAAGAGCCAAATCAATGATAGCAAGTATCAGTGCTGTTATGATACATATTACATCAAGAAAAAGCGGTGCGCATAGTACAAGCGGTAGGCAAAAGCAAATAGCTATTGTGCTCAATACGGAGTCTTTATTTTTAAATGGCTTATCTTGCATATATAAATTCACATAATAGCTTGAAGTCTTGCGGTCAACGAGACAACTACTCTCGATATGTCTACAGACCATTTCCATATTGCCTTGATAATGCCTATCTAAATCACCGATATTAATATAATGATTATTAATGCAGTATTCCATATATCTTTTCATATAAAAAATCCCCTTTCTAGTTCTTTTTTGCTATTTTACTCTTTACAACCCCTATTGTCAATATTCGACATAATAAAACACTTTAAAGTGCTACAGTAATGATGTTCTCAATAAGAGAACTCTTCAAGTTTCGGTAGGGCGGTGGATTTTTCTGCCGTCCTTATTGACGTTCAAGAACAAATGTTCTATAATTGATGTATCGGAGGTAGTGTTGTATGGAATATAAGGATGAAATAATTAAAATGATTGAGGGCTTGGAAGATAAAGACCTGTTATTGTACTTGTATGTATTTATTAAAGGAAAAATAGAGGCAGAGTAAAAACTCTGCCTTGTGGTTATATTTTCTTTTCCCAAACGTTACCACACTTTGAACACACAAACTTTGTTTTGCCGTTCTTGCCTTTAATTCCGGTAGCTGTACCGACAACGGCACCGACAGGTCCGAAGAGACCACCTACTGTGTTGCCAACAAGTGCTTTACCGAATGAGAATTTTTTCTTGGTATCAACAGGTATGCCAACACCATCACAGCCAAATTTAGGACATTTAACAGTTTTACTCATAATAAAATACCACCTTTCTTATTAATTTAATTTATTTTGAGTATTTTCATACATCATATCTATTAAATTCATAATATTTTCTTGCTCCTTATCCGACAATTTAGACAATTTCAACGCGTAGTCCTTGATTCTACTATCCATTTTCGACAGAGCCAAGTCTTTTGTTGCCTCCTCGACAACTGAATGGCGCTCTTTTCCGGTAACTAAATAATCAAGTGAGCAATCAAGACATTCTGCAATTTTTACCAGCTTAAACAATTTTGGACAGCTTTTTCCCTTTTTCCAATCTGAAAAAGTACTTTTAGGAAAACCGCCATATTTAGCCACTTCTGAATCATTTAACCCTTTTGAGTCTCTTAATTTACAATATCTTTCGTACATAGAAAATCTCCTTTAAAAAAAGTTGTGATTTCTCAACATTTGGGGTTGACAAATAAGACTTCCTAATGTAGAATGAAAAAAGAAGTTAGGAAATCTCAACTCAAAAAAATAAAATTGAGAAAATAATATTATGTTTCTAGACAATTCATAGTATACACGATTTTCTAATTTTTATCAAGGCTTAGTTAGGATTTTTGAACTAAAAAACAAAAGCTGTTAGTGTACTACCACCAACAGCCGTTGCCTTATTTTTTATACCACATACATTTTGCAGTCTTTCAACGCACTGTGTAGTACCAATGCTTCTTTAAATGTTCCGTCACTTATGCAGTTTAAGTTCAGCAGTTTAATTGCCATTAGCTGACGGATTGAGAGGAGTATCTAGCGTAGCACGGCATATTACCGGAAATGCCAGCCATGATTTTTTATCGAGCTTTACTGCCCAAAATGCGCTACACCGATTGCTACATTTTAAATGCGACCTCGCAAATATGGAACAGGCAAAATCAAAATTGCTTTCAAGGTTTTTACCTCCTAGCGTATTTTGCCTAATATGGCGCTTTTATTGTAACGGATTTCCTAACTATTGTCAAGAAAGGAGATGGGAAATTGAATAAGAAAAAACGACAGGCGAGTTTTAAAAAACTTGATACGCTCATAAAAGCTAGAAACGTTTCGTTTTACAAACTGTCGGAGGAACTCGGAATGGCACGAAGTACTTTTTCAGATTGGAAGTCGGGAAAATCAATGCCAAAAACAGACAAGCTAATTAAGATTGCTAATTATTTTGGCGTAGAAGTTTCTTATTTTATCGAGTAGAAAGGAGAAAACATGAACGATTTACAAATTTTCAACAATGAAGAGTTCGGAGAAGTCCGAATGACAGAAATTGACGGAAAGCCATATTTCGTAGCAACAGATGTGGCAACCGCACTTGGGTATGCGACACCGAGGGATGCAGTTTCTAGGCATTGCAAGGGAGTCGTGAAACGCGACACCCCTACATCTAGTGGAGTGCAGTCTATGTCATACATAAATGAGGGTGATTTATACCGACTTATTATGAAATCAAAATTGCCTAGCGCAGAGAAATTTGAGCGGTGGGTAATGGATGAGGTACTTCCGTCAATCAGAAAAACAGGCAGTTATGGTATGCCAAAGACAACAGGCGGTCAGATACAGCTTTTGGCACAGGGCTATACAGAACTGGAGCAGAAAGTAAACGACATTAAAGATGATGTGAGCGAGCTTAAGGACAATGTACCGCTTTACAGTTGCGATATTGACGAGATACAACAGCACGTTAAGCGCAGAGTTGTAAATATCCTCGGTGGTAAGCAGAGTGAAGCATACAGAGATAACAGTATCAGGCATAAGACATTCTCTGATATATGGACACAGTTAAAGCGTGAGTATGGTTGCGTATCTACTTATAAGAGTATCAAGAGAAAGTATATAGACGATGTGCATGAGTTTATTGATTGCTATGTAGTGCCTAAGTATCTTGACGAGCTTATTCAGGACACAAATGCTCAACAGAGTTTTGCGTAGTGAGGTAACTGTATGAGAAAAAGAACTTTAAAGCAAAAATTCTACACAGGCTGTGGCTACTCGATTTTTGGAGCATTAGCGTTTGCATTTTTCCTAGGACTATCGGTGGCATACGGAATTAAGACAGCAAGTATTATCGTTGGAGCAATCGTAACAGTATTTTGGCTGATTTTGATTGCCATATGTCTCATAGAGGAGGGCGAACCGCATGAGAAGAAAAAGGATATTGATGTTATCGACTTTAATAATTGGAACTATGACATTAAAGCCAATAACAGCGAAAGCAGATAGCAAAGTTGAGCTGACAGCCGGTGTTTCTTCCTATTTAAATAGCGTAATGCTAGGAAAGATTGAGCCGACAGTAGTTCAGAATGAGCCGGTTGTAGTTGAGCAGACCTATGAGGAGCCAACAGTTCCAACTTGCCGTAAGAAATACAGTTGTAGCCGATTTAAGAAACTAGGGCGAGTCAGATATGGCGATTACACTTATACGTGGTACTCGCAGAGAGTGTTACCTGGAGGTGGACTTAATATTCCGGGCAGACATCTGAACGAATATGGACTTGTTGTAGATGAAAACGAGTACGTGGTAATTGCAAGTGATGATTTACCACATGGAGTTGTGGTTGATACTCCTGTTGGCATACAAGGAATTGTATATGACGAAGGGAGTGGAAATGGAAATCTTAACATCTACTGCGATTGGTAGCCAATTGAAACGTCAGAGTGCTAACGATTACCTACAAGAACTATATCGAGCTAAACGGCACGAGGACAAATCGTTTGACTTTCAAGCGCTACTAGATAAAGAAATGGAGAAGCTAAATGAGCGACAATGTAAGACGAATTAGGCTAGGCGATACAAGATACAGATTGAAGCCATTAACAAGAGAGCAGAAGTTATTGCTCAACAAGGCTCATTACGTGGCAAGCGAGTGGCTTTTCGTATCGGAGTCAGACTCATGCCTAAGAGTAGTTAAGAAATCAAGCCTACATGGAAATTTGATTTTAAAAACCATAAACAAATAGAAAGAGAGGAAATGCAATGAAGATTACGCATATTTTTGCACAGAATTTTTGTAAATTCTATGGTGTAAACACATTAGACGCAGATTTTTCAATGAAAACTGTGTTATCCGGTCAGAATGAAGTCGGCAAATCGACAGTTAAGAGAATCATCCTTGATGTGCTGAATTGCCACGATGAGAACGACAGAGAGATTACAGGCATAAGACCACATGACGAAAACGGAGTTGAGATTGACGATGTTGACATCACAAGGGCTGTTACCTTTGAGATTGACGGAAAAGCAAAGACTCTGAAAAAAGTTACAAGACAGAAGCGCAACAAAAAAGGTGAGATTACAGGCAGTGTTACTGATTACTTAATCAATGATGTGCCGTACAAAATGGCTGACTACAATCAGTACATTAACGACAACATGGCAGAGCTTGGAGTGTTGCCATTCTGCTTAAATGCCATGACATTGCTCAACAAATCACAGGCAGAGCAGAGATTAGCACTTGCAAGCTATTTTGGTACACGCACTGATGAAGAAATCTGCGATATGTTTCCGCAGTTTGCCGAGCTTAAGTCAATGTTTGACGATGGCGATGTAGACCAGCTTAAAAAAGTATGCCGTGGCAAACTAAATGGCACAGGCGGTAGGAATGGTAGCAAGGGGCTGATTAAGGAGAGAGACGAAATCTCAACAAGGATTGATACAATCCATTCCACCAATGAGTACACAGGCCTTGCAGAGCTTGAACTTGCAAAGAAAGCCTATGAGCCACAGCTTAAGGAGGTCGAGGACAAGCTGTCCGACTACAACAAGATTTTGGATAGTAAACAGAAAGCCACAGAGGACATTATGAGCCTTAAATTTGAGCTTTCAGATATGAAAAGAAAAGCCAATGCCGAAAATCAGAAAAAGCGCATGGAACTTCAATTACAGCTTGACGGCTACAATGTTTCAATTCAAAAAACAGAGTCAATGATAAAAGTCGAAAAGACTAGCATTGAAAGTACTGAAAGAAAAATTGGATTTTGCGCAGAAAACTTAGAAAAGGTGCGCGCCGATTGGAAAAAGACAAAGGAGCTTGCCTTTGATGAAAGTAGTGTTAATTGTCCGATGTGCGGTCAGAAGTTGCCGGAAGATAAGATAGAGAGCATGAGAGCTGAATTTGAGGAGCGAAAAGCAAAGAACCTTAAGGCACTCGAAGATAAGGGCAATGCACTATCAAACGATAGCAAAGAGATAGCCGACCTTGAAAAGGAACTTAAACAGGCTGTCGAGGATAAGAGGACAGAGCTTAAGGAGCTGACAGAAAAGCGTGATACTGTTGCTAAAGGGCTTGAAAGCGTACCTACTGATATTGATATGACAAGCAACAGTGAGTATCAGGCGCTTAAAGCCAAAATCGAGGAAAAAGAGAAAGCCCTTGCTGATGAAAACGATACATCAGAGCTTATCAGAAAGCTCAAAAACGAGCGAAACGAACTGTTAAGGCAAGTTTCATCGGTTGACACAAAGATTGAGCTTGGTGTGGCAAATAACAAGCGTATAGACGATAGCATAGCCGACCTTGAAGATAAGAGAAAAGACCTCAATCAAGAGATTGCTGATTGGGAGAGAAAACTTGATTTACTGAAAGAATTTACTCGCAAGAAGAACGAGCTTTTACAGGCTGATGTTAATAAGTACCTTGAATTTGCTACAGCAAAGCTTTTCAGACCGCTTTTAAATGGCGATACCGAGGAGTGCTGCGACTTTGTTTACAATGGCGAAGCATATGCAAGAAATCTCAATCAGGGTGCAAGAATGCTAACAGAAGTTGACATATGCCGAGCTTTTCAAAAAGTGGCAAGCGTTAATTTTCCAATCATCATTGATGATGCAGAGAGCGTTGACGATTGGAGAATACCACAGATTGATAACCAATTGATTATGTTGAAGCATACACAGGACAAAGAGCTTGTGATTGAGGCGGTGTGATATGAAGAATGATAGATATATTGTAGAACAAGAGTTTGAACACGCAGGATATAAATGTGTCGTTACATTCAATATGATGGGGATTAGGTGCGGATATGTAGGCATTCCTAAAAACCACCCTTTATATGGTAAAGGGTATTCAGACTATCTTGAAATTAAGAAAGCAGATGTCGGAGACCGAAAAATAAGCGGTATTTTTCCGTTGCTTTTAGCTTGCCTTGATGAAGACGAAAGAATACGGATTGAAGCATATTTTTCATGCCATGGTGGTATCACCTTTGCAGATGGCGGAGAAAATTCAAACTATCCAATAGAAAGTGATTTATGGTGGTTTGGTTTTGACTGTGGACATTGTGACGATGCAAAAGAACTTAGACTCGCTTATGAGAGATTTCCTAATTATAGAAAAAGCCTTGCTATGCAGATTGAGTGTGAAGAGAGATTCCACATTGATGGATTGATAATCCGTACAGAGGAATATGTAGCAGAAGAGTGCAAGAAGTTGGCAGAACAGCTAAAAGAGTTTGAAGAAAGTGAGGAAAGTTGATGAGTGTAAAAGGATATAAAGCATTCAACAAAGGAATGATATGTAAGGGCAAGCAATACAAAAAAAATACGACTTACGAAGAAAATGGGAACAAAATATGTAAAGCTGGTGTAATGCATTTTTGCGAAAATCCATTTGATGTACTGAATTATTATCCACTTGTAGATGAAAATGGAGATATTTCAGATTTTGCAGAAGTTGAAGCCGTTGGAGATATTTATAAAAAAGGAAATAAGTCGGCAACAAACAAGCTACATATTGGTGCAAAACTTGGGCTTAAAGGATTCATCAAGGCTTGTGTGGATTTTACTATTGAAAAGACAAGGATTGAACCTATAAAAAATAACGAAGCTGATAACAGCAATAAAGATTACGCAAAGATAGGTTCAAGTGGAGATTCCGCAAAGATAGGTTCAAGTGGAGA
>OBCI01000035.1_pt1 | contig 47544 bp, 43 predicted proteins | sample 1495881 | NCBI WGS metagenome assembly OBCI01 (sample SAMN03418262, study PRJEB22391) | human gut metagenome | biome: human-gut; feature: organic feature; material: feces | host: Homo sapiens | place: Tanzania | collected 2013-01 | reverse complement strand
AAGCGTAGCACTCGGGATAGTACGTGTGCCACCACGGTACCCGCGGCAGCGCCCCGTACTACATCAATAAACATTGACATCCAAAATCTACTCAAGCAGATTCTTCATACTGTTCACACTGATAAGAATTGTCGATCCATTGTGCAAAAGTGCTGTCGTAGTCGGCGGAAGCACACCTGCCACACCAAGAGCAATGAGCCCTGAGTTAAAACCAACAATCTTTCGATAGTTGCTCTTTATACGTTTCATAAGAGCATTACTTATATATTTAAGAGTTACAATCTGGTAGAGATCATCAGAGCCCACCGTAATATCAGCAATCTCGCGGGCAATTTCAGCACCATCACTGATTGCAATACCGACATTTGCCGCAGAAAGAGCCGGTGAATCATTTATGCCGTCACCAATCATAATGACCTTTCTGCCCTTAGCCTTTTCTCTCTCCACAAAGGCAGCCTTGTCCTCAGGTAAAACCTCGGCGTAATATTCATCTACACCTACTTTTTTCGCAATGACAGAAGCTGTACGCTCACTGTCGCCTGTCATCATGACAACCTTTGATATGCCCGCCTTCTTTATTGAAGTAACAACCGCCGCTGCCTCATCACGCAGAGGATCCTCAATACAGATAACTGCCGAAAGCTTACCCTCAATAGCCAGATACAGATGAGAATAATACAGCGGAAGCGACTCAAACAGTGGCTCCTTTCCTGCAGGAACAACACATTTTTCATCCTCAAAGACGAAATGATAGCTTCCGATGACAGTACGCTTGCCATTTATAGAGGTTGCAATTCCATGAGCCACAATATACTCCACCTTTGTATGCATTTCCTCGTGGGAAAGCCCCTTCTTAGAAGCAGCGTCTACCACTGCCTTTGCCATGGAATGAGGGAAATGCTCCTCCAGACAGGCTGCTACACGAAGCATGTCATCAGATGAATACTCATCATTGAAGTTCACCACATCAACCACAGTCGGATGTGCCTTTGTGAGTGTACCGGTCTTGTCAAAGACGATGGTATCAGCCTCCGCAACAGCCTCAAGGAACTTTCCTCCCTTTACTGTTACATTATAAAGGCTTGCCTCTCTGATAGCAGAAAGCACAGAGATTGGCATAGCAAGCTTGAGTGCACAGCAGAAATCCACCATAAGAATTGACATAGCCTTTGTCACATTTCTTGTCAGAAGATATGTAAGCCCTGTAGCTCCAAGCGTCCACGGCACAAGCTTGTCAGCATAGTGCTCAGCCTTTCCCTCCAGCTCGGATTTAAGCTTTTCGGACTCCTCTATCATAGTAACAATCTGGTCAAAACGGTTGTTTCCTTCAACCTCCTTGACCCTGATAGTAATCTCGCCCTCCTCGACAACAGTGCCTGCAAACACAGTATTGCCGACAGTTCTTTGAACCGGAACCGACTCACCTGTCAGGGAAGCCTGATTGACCATCGCATCGCCATCTAAGACCTCTCCGTCGAACGGTATGACATTTCCCATGTGGACAACAACCTTGTCGCCCTTTTCAATCTTTGATGACTCAACGAGTATCTCCTGATTCTCAGGTGTCCTAAGCCATACCTTGCTCACATTAAGCGACATGCTTCTGGCCAGGTCATCAACAGACTTCTTGTGTGTCCATTCCTCCAAAAGCTCACCTATTCCAAGCAGAAACATAATAGAGCTTGCGGTAGAAAAATCCTTTGTGACAAGCGAAACCGTGATGGCAGTAGCATCAAGCACCGGCACCTCTATTTTTCTCTGCAACAGACACTTAAGCCCAATTCCAATATACTTTATAGAGCGTCCAACAGTAAGCGCTGTCCTGATTGGCCAAGGCAGCAGGAGCTTTTTACTGTAATGCCAGACAACACTTCCGATAAGCTTTTCCTGATATGAATTATTAAGCTCTCTTCCTGATGTCTTAATAACAGTCTGTGGCACATTGGCGCTCTCATAATGAAAGTGGCGAAGCAACTCTATAATCTGCTCTCTGTCTCCTACATACTCAATCACAGCATCAGCCGTCCTGTCATAAACCTTTACAAAGGTAACATTCCTGTGATTGTGAATCACATAAAGCAGAGTGTCCGCCTGCTCATATGTCATGCGGTACTGCTCCATATGAACACGCATACGGCCTCTTGACTCATGCTTAATCGTAAATTTCATATGACCGCCTCTTATCTTCTATGCCTCAGCAGTCTCTGCTGTAACCTCAGCCTGCTCTGCTTCCTGCTCATCAGCCTCAGCACACTCGCATACATCCTCAGATGCATCCGAAACCTTAGCAGCCTCAGCCTTAGCCTCGCGCTCCTCGTTGATGCTCTTAGCCTCAGCAAGAATATCCTCTGCATTCTCCTGAACAGTATTAACAGTCTTCATAACACAATCCTTAGCACGAAGCGCTGCTGCTGTACACTGAGTATAAGCACGCTTAGCATCCTTGCTTGATAAAATCTTGATACCTGCTGTACCAAAAGCAACACCTGCTGCGAATAAACCTGAAGCCTTCCAATTAAATGACATAATGTTTTCCTCCTGTATATTTACAAAAAATCTAATTAAAGTTTACTTACAAGAAACATTATATTTCCCGAAAATACTGTTATTCAAGCCTAATCTCATACAGTTCTTGCTAATTCATGCCCTCAAACGCCCTTATTATGCGTCCTCCCGGACTTATTGATAAAGTTTATCACTTCAATTGATACATACACAAAAGCATAACAACATTGAAGGGACTCCCAAAATACACTATGTATATTTTCAAGAAGGAAGTTATAAACATCTTTGCAAATATACCATATCTATTAACTGTACACCACACTCATAAATTGGGTGATCATAATTGTCCGTAAAGAAATTCGGAATATTATGAGAACGGACAAATCCGCATTTTTCATAAAATGGTACGGTCAACGGACTGTCACCTGTTCCAACTTGCAAAACAGAATATTCATCTGCATATTTACTGGCAAGAAAATCAATTAGTGCTTTCCCATAGCCCTTTCCCTGATTTTCTGGATCGACTGCGATATTCTTGATTTCAAGTATTTCGTTACCTTCATCGGTGACAACACATTCAGCTTTTACATTACCATCTTCAAGTACATACATACTACCTTTTTCAAGATAGCGATCAACCATGCTCTCCTGTTCATCAGCTAATAGCAATAATGATATAAACTGCTTTTTATTTTCATTCACTTCTCTGATTTTCATATCCATTACTCCGTCAAACTTGAAGTTATCGCTTTCTGCCAATATAGCGACAAACTTTCTTCTTATATTGCAGATACTCATTTCCAAATGTGGCAAATAAAAAATCTTCTTCGACATTGACAATCTGTAAATGGTACATGATGACCGCAAATACCGTTAGGAAGCACAAAATCCAGTTAAAAAACATCAATAGTGTGCCAATATATAAAAGGTCAAATCCCAGAAAGGCGGGATTGCGGCTGATTTGATAAATGCCGTTTGTCACAAGCTCCGTTTTATCGGTTTTGGACACTCCTGCTCGCCAACTGTCACGCATCGTCCATACCGCAACGATAAATATAGCCGTTCCCGCAACACTCAGTATCGCTCCAAAAATCCGAACGGAAATAGGGTTATGCTCCGTTTCAAAAAAAATACTGGAAAGCCCCGCTATAAAAACAAGAATAGCCGCAATCTTCATGGTAATTTCCACGAATTTCACAAAACCAACTTTGTTCTTTCCGATTTGGTCTGTCTGTATTCCCTGCTTTTTTTGATGAAACATTTTCACAAAATAGCAACCATAAAAAGCGATTATGCTTGCTATGGAAATCAACTTAAATTCCATTGCCCTTATCCTCTCAAACTCCGATTTTCTCAATTCTCCAAACTTGAAATTGCGCGTTTCTCTTAACAGAAAAAGCTATGTAACTACAATCTTTTAATTGATATTATATGATATTCCCACGCTGGTTGTATTGGAACCTTCTTTATGTGTACCTCACAATCGGATGTTCTTGCCCAGTGTTTAGGAACATATCTACCAAATTTTTTGTTCCATATCTTTTCTATTGTTTTAGTCTTGCCTTGATTTTTATTTACAAGTTTAGGACAAACTGTAAACTTTTTACCTCTGTATCCTTGCGATCTTTGTTTGGCTATATCCTCATTTGCCGCTTTCCATGTAATATATTTCTTATCTTCGGTACTGGCATTTGGGGGATATATAGGTTTTGTTTTTCGTGGAAAAAGTTCTATTGTTATGCTTGAAAAATCCCATTGTTCAAATTTATTTTTATATCCAGAAGTACTAATTACATCAATCCACATTCCAGATGTATCAATAGACCTAACAACATCCCTTACAATAAAAACAGCTGCTGAGTCTCCATTTGCAACATAACTGATATATGCGGAATCATACTTTATCTTATTTTGATTACTCAAAGTATCACCTTCCTTATTAATTACACAGAAATATAATAATCCTTGCAAATTACGATTTGCGATTACATAATCTGAGAGTTGTCTGTTATTAAATACCTGCGGCAAATTCTTCTATTAAACTGTTTATCAATTCCGGTTTATCTGTATTAGAATTATGTCCAGCTCCTTCAATCCATTTCAAAGGAATTTTGCTCTTTTGGTGCCATGTTTTGTTATACCTTATACATGAATCGGCATGGTCTTGAGTTCCACATATTAACAGAGATGGGCATTTCAGTTCATATGGCAGATTCTTTTCCATTGCCTCTGCCAAAATACGAAAACCATGCCCAACAATTTGCGCATAACGCTTTTGGTCACTATCATAGACCAGCATCATTTCACGCATTAGATTTCTGCCATAATCAGACGTGGCAACTCCTTCCGTCCCCGATTTCAAAAGCAATTTCCACGGATAATGAACATATACTGGTTCCATTCGCTTCAGAAGCCAGAGTTCAACCGCAGTCACATAGTTTCGTTGCAACGGTGCAGAGTCAATGGAGACAAAACCTGTTAATCGGTTTGGATAGAGCTGTGCATAAGCCTGCCCAACATATCCGCCCATAGACTGCCCAACAATGACCGGTTTGGCAATTTTATCTTGATTTAAAATATCGTTCAGCCATTTTGCCTTATCGAACAAATCGAAATCAAACCGAAACGGCCATGAAGCGGCGTGTGCCCGTGCATCCCATACCACAACATTATACTTCTCCTTGAAATGTTGAATCTGCTTATCAAACAATCTATGATCGGCAGTCAATCCGGGTAGAAAAACAAGGGTAATTTCATCCGGGTGTGAAACGTTTGTCCAATAGTGGATTGTTCCGCAAGAAGTCTGATATGTTTTTTCTTCCATTAATTTTCTCTCCAAAACTTGAATTTATTATTTACCATGTTGATATAACATCATATAATTCTGACTTTAATTTCATATATTTAATTACATCAAAATTATCATTGTCATATATTTTTATATCTATAATAGGGGTATCCATTACATTTTGTAGCCACGAAATATTCATTAATGATGTATGTAATTTTTTACCAAGTCTCGCCTCAGTTTCTTTTAATTCTATAATCTCCCTTTCATACGTTTTTTTATATTCGCTATTCTTGGTATATGCACAACTTAATTCTTTTATAGCCAACATTCTTTCTATTTCTTCCAGTGATTTAATTTCTTCTTTTATTTTTTCATATTCATTTTTAGCCCATATATAATCTATATCATTTTCTGAATAACGTTCAATATATTTTTTTATATCATAATATTTCCAGACGCTACCGTTTGTACATAGAATTCTACCACAAGATAATAATTGTCCCTTTATCTGGTCTTCAAAATTATACAAATTTATGTCTGTTCCCTTTACCTCTACATAAGATATTATATTGTTTTTACCTTCTTCAGCAAATTTAAATTCATCAGACACAATTGCTAAATCAGATATTCCTGTAGTAGTTACAAATTGTGTGTTCTTTCTCATTCGATCAATTACTATTAATTGATAATCTGTATCTTTTATTATCTCAAATAAAAACATATACACTAGAGTTTGAACACCACTCTCAAGTGGTGCTTTTTCCTTTATATTTTGGTATATTTTCTGATATTCTTTTGCTTTCATTCCTATATTCTCTCCACCAAATTCCGATTTGTTAGATTCATAAAACACTATTTTCCATAATTGTATCATAATCACATAATCCGGAAAAGTAATTATTTTTTCTTTGCCAATCCTTTTACTATCTTATCAAAATCAGATTCTATCGGCTGTGTCTTGTTAAAAATTCCACAAATCTAACCGTCTTTCATTATTAGGACCGTGACAGTCATATGCATTACCATAGGTACGAATATACTTATTCTTCATTCCCGGAAAGTATTTGTCCAAGGCATGATAAAAATACTCTCTATCGCCCTCACGCATGGTAACCCCCATGCTAAAGCAGATGATGCCTTTTATGCGTGCATGGACACAATAATCGAGAATACCCTTGATATTCTCCTCAGTATTTTGGTGCTTTCTTTATAGATTCCGTCCCTGATACTGTATTGTTACTACATAAACGATTTTGCGTGGTTCATCAATGCGAAAAATAGCCATGTAGTTATCAATTATTAACTGTCGGTAGCCTTTTCCGGCATATCTGCCTTCGTTTCGCTCTTGGTTGGATTGAGGAAAGGTATCTAAGCTTAAAAAACGCGAAATGCATATCTTCACAAAATAATATATGGACAAAATTGAAAAACTTATTACAAAAAATTAAAAATAATGGTTGACAGATACACCACTATCGTGTATTATATAACACGTGCCAGGCATAAGAGGGCACACAACTTAATATATGCGATAGTGGCGTAGTTGGTAACGCGCGACCTTGCCAAGGTCGAGACCGCGGGTTCGAGCCCCGTCTATCGCTCTTATAAAAGAGATATCTTTCATGGATATCTCTTTTTCATTATAGGAGTGTAGCGGAGCCTCTCACCCGCGGCGCAGAACAATTTATCAATACAACCGTTTTATCTGATATCGTCAAACTTTTTTAAAAAAATTTAAAATTACTGTTGACAGATGCTCTTCTATCGTGTATTATATAACACGTGCTCGACATAAGAGAGCTCACAAACATAACAAATGCGATAGTGGCGTAGTTGGTAACGCGCGACCTTGCCAAGGTCGAGACCGCGGGTTCGAGCCCCGTCTATCGCTCTTATAACATAAAAGAGATATCCATCATGGATATCTCTTTTTCGTTATAGGCAGGAATATCTGTCATATTTGCGCGTCCCCACACATATTATATATAAAACAACCACAGGAGGCGCATATGAGTGCAAAAACAAAAATCGTCGTTGTAAAAATGAAGCATGTCATTCTCACCGGAGTGCTCCTTGGCATACTGCTTCTTCTGATAATTTTCTCTGCTACATATTTCTTTTCAGGTGATGAGCCAAAGCCTGCAGTCGAAGAAACCGGCATGTATACACCGGGTGTGTACAATACATCTGTAGCGCTGGGTGGGGCGGCTATCGATGTGTCTGTGGCGGTGGACAGCAATAACATTAACTCCATAAGCCTTGAAAACATGACTGATTCGGTGGAAACCATGTATCCGCTTGTTGAGCCTGCGATGAACGAGCTCGTATCGCAGATTGTGCAAAACCAATCCACCGATAATATTTCTTACGCAAACACAAGTCAGTACACCTCCAAAGTGCTGCTCAACGCAATTGATAACACACTCTCCAAAGCAAAAAAATCTGACAGCTCAAATACCAAAGAAAATGCAAAGACTGTATCTGAATCACAAAAAGAGCCCGGGGATTCTTCAAAAACTGAAAATACTGAAAATACCTCGCAGTAACCTGCGAGGTATTTTAACTTAATCATATAAATCGTAAATATATGTATGTATCAAAAAAATAATCTACTGCTCACTGTCTGTAGATAATCCCTTTAGATAATCGCTAACAGCACTGATATCTGCGTAATAGCAGTTCACAGGACGACTCTTCTCATAGTACTGATATCCGGAGTAACCGCCCCAGCCTACCAATGCGACTACAGCCGCAGCTGCGACAATTCGTGCTATAACACGCTTTACTTTATTTCTGGCATTTGTCTTTTTACGATTTGCCTTTTCATTCTTATATTTATCAACCTTTGCCTGACTCATTGCTTTTCTCCTTTAACTCAATGCAATAATTTTACTACATTTTGCGGGAGATATCAAGGCATTTCATCATAGCTTCAAAAACACTGCTTCTCATGCCCTTTTCCTCAAGCACACGCACGGCCTGGATAGTGGTTCCGGCAGGTGAGCACACCATATCCTTGAGCTCGCCCGGATGCTTTCCTGTCTCGAGAACCATTTTTGCGCTTCCAAGTACTGCCTGGGCTGCAAATGTATATGCCTGGCTCCTTGGCATGCCGCCTGCTACAGCCGCATCTGCCATGGCCTCGATAAACATAAACACATATGCCGGTGAGCTTCCGCTGACCGCTGTCACTACATCCATAAGCTTCTCGTCTATCATCTCAGCCTTTGAAAAGCCCGAGCACAAATCAAGCACTGTATCAAGCTCCGCCTGCGATACTCTTTCATTTGCACAGACTCCCATCATGCCCTCACCAACCATGGCAGGTGTGTTTGGCATGGTACGTATAACCTTTAAGCTCTTTCCAAACATCTCGTCAAACCACGAAAGTGACTTGCCCGGTGCAATCGAAACAATAATTTCATCGTCACTAACAGTGTCCTTTATCTCTGCTATAACCTCCTCATAGTACTGTGGCTTTACTGCTAAAAACAGAATATCTGCAAACTCTGCTACGCTCTTATTGTCCGCTGTCAGCCTGATTCCAAGCTCCGCAGCATTCTTTTCTCTGGAGCTTTCGGTCTTTGCAGATGCAAGAATATCGCCTGCCTGTGCCTTGCCTGATGCAAGCACTCCGTGTATCATTGCCTTTCCCATGTTTCCACAACCTATGAAGCCTAATTTCTTACTCATATTATCCTCCTGCCGTAATCAATATATCTGACTATTCAAAGCATCCAAAATCATGTTTAACAGTCAGTATTTTTGCAAATTATTTTAGCACACTTCATTCAATCATGCAAAATATCTTTTGACTCTCATATCATCTTATGCGTCAAAACCTGAATGTACAGGCAGGCCTCTGTGCTCAACAGGAGTGGAAAAAACTATCTGTGTACTTGTCTTGCCGAATTTCTGCAGAGTGTTGATAAAGTCATCAAGATCCTCCGTATCTAAAAACTCCACCTCTATGAGCATAGAATACTCTCCTGTCACACAATTGCACTCTATGACATTCTCCACACTCTCAATAAACGGATAAAACTCTTCCTTTTGTACAGGCTCCAGATCCAGATTGACAAAAGCCTTTATCTTATAGCCCAGATTAACCGAATCAACAGTGGCATGATAGCCCTTTATGATTCCCTTGTTCTCCAATCTCTCTATTCTGGCTGTTACAGCCGGTGATGACAAAAACACCTGTGCCGCTATCTCCTTTATCGCTATACGTGCATTTTCCTGCAGCAGCTCTACTATTTTCTCATCAATCATATCCAATGCATTCTTAGTCAATGTACCGCCTCCTAACCTCTCTTTTGTAAATGTGATTTTTCCAACAAAAAAGAGGGCGCAGATAACCTAATATCTGAACGCCCTCGTTCGCTTTACTTTTTTAATTAATTACTTCAGAAAAATAATATCATTAATCAATATTACTTGTCAAGATTAAGATCTGTAATCTCCGTTAATTTTTACATAATCATATGTAAGATCACAGCCCCATGCCTTGGCTGACACATCTCCCTGGTGTAAATCTATGTCGATGTAAATCTCATCCTCATGCAGTATTTTTGCAGCCTCCTCCTCTGAGAAGTCAACTCCGGCACCGTTTTCGCACACCTTGATGCTTCCTGCTGTTGAGCGCAGGTGAAGCTCCACCTTGTCTATATCAAAATCAGCCTCCGCATAGCCTATAGCACAAAGGATTCGTCCCCAGTTGGCATCCTCGCCAAACATAGCACACTTTAAAAGAGGCGAACGGATAACGCTCTTTGCCACAATAATTGCTGTATCAAGATCAGGCGCACCTGCGCATGTGCACTCTAAAAGCTTTGAAGCACCCTCTCCATCCTTTGCAAGCATTCTTGTAAGATTTGAAAGCACCTCGTACAGCGCATCCTTAAAGGTCTGATAATCGTCATTCTCTGTAGTAATAGGTGTGTTTCCTGCAAGACCGTTTGCCATGATGCTTACCATATCATTGGTAGAGGTATCGCCGTCAATGCTTAAGCAGTTGTAGGTAACCTTTACAATCTCGCTCAAGGCCTTCTGGATGAGCTCCGATGAGATGGCAACATCTGATGTGATAAAGTTTAATGTAGTAGCCATGTTCGGGTGAATCATGCCGCTTCCCTTTGCCATACCGCCTACTGTACACTCACAGTCTCCAAGCATGAACTTTACCGCATACTGCTTTGGAACGGTATCTGTAGTCATTATAGCGTTTACAGCCTTGTCGTTGCCGTCTGCCGAAAGTCCCTTTGCAAGCTCCTTTATATGGCTCTCGATAGGCTCAATAGGAAGCACCTGGCCAATAACTCCTGTAGATGCCACGATAACCTCGTTTGGATCAATCGAAAGCTCTGCTGCTGCAAGCTCGCACATTCTCTGAGCCTTCTCTACTCCGTCAGCATTACAGGTGTTGGCGTTTTTGCTGTTGGCAATAACAGCCTTTGCCGTATGTCCTGATGCCTCAAGGTGTGCCTTTGTCACCTGAATAGGAGCGCCCTTCACCTTGTTTGTTGTGTAAACAGCCGCTGCCTGACACTGTGTTTCTGAATAAACTAAAGCTAGGTCATTTTTGTTTTTGTCACTGTTTAATCCACAGTTTAATCCGTTTGCAACAAAGCCCTTTGCTGCACAGACGCCCTTTTTTACCTTTGTAAAACTCATTTGTATAATACCTCGATTCTTTTAAATATGTCCAATCCCCAACATATCGTATTTTTGATATATGAACGATAGACTGTAACATCCTCTCGTTACTCTATCTCTTTCATGACGCTCTTGTAAGCCGGACGGATAATCTTGTTCATGCCGACAATCTCCTCAAGCCTGTGGGCACTCCAGCCAACGATTCGCGCAATGGCAAAAAGAGGTGTGTAAAGCTCCATAGGAATACCAAGCATCTCATAAACAAAGCCGCTGTAGAAATCGACATTCGGAGAAACACCCTTAAAGATATGGCGCTTTTCAGCGATAATCTCAGGAGCCACCTTCTCTATTGTATTATAGAGATTCATCTCCTTATCTCTATTCTTTGCAACTGAAAGCTTCTCCACATAGCCTCTGAATATACGCTCTCTCGGGTCAGAAAGTGAATACACCGCATGTCCCATTCCATAGATGAGCCCCTTGTGGTCAAATACCTCACCATCCATCATTTTTCTAAGGTATGCTCTCACCTCATCCTCATCATCCCAGTTCTTAACATGTGAACGGATATCCTGCATCATCTCCATCACCTTGATATTGGCACCGCCGTGCTTTGGTCCCTTAAGGGATGACATGGCTGCCGCGATAGCAGAGTATGTATCTGTACCTGCCGATGTAACCACACGGGTGGTAAATGTGGAGTTGTTTCCACCGCCGTGCTCCATATGAAGAATAAGTGCCATATCAAGCACCCTTGCTTCAAGCTCTGTATATTGATTGTCAGCTCTGAGCATCCTAAGGAAGTTTTCAGCTGTCGAAAGCTTTGGATCCGGCCTGTGAATATACATGCTCTGATCATTTTCATAATGATTATACGCATGATAACCGTAAACTGCAAGCATCGGGAATATTGCAACAAGTGATAAGCACTGTCTGATATTGTTGTCGATCCCCGCCTTTGCTACAAGAGGATCATATGAAGCCAGTGTCAGTATACTTCTCGTCATGGAATTCATGATATCCTTTGACGGAGCCTTCATGATGACATCCCTCGTAAAGTTGGTAGGAAGGGTTCTGCTTCTTCCTAAAACCTCTGTAAACTCAGCCAATTCACTCTCAGATGGCAGCTGCCCGAAAAGCAGCAGATAAGCAATTTTTTCAAAACCAAACTCACCGGGCTTGAGATTGTTTGTAAGTGTCTTTACATTGTAGCCCCTGTACCACAATTCTCCGTCACATGGCACGCTGCTGCCATCCTCGCCCGTCTTAAATGAAACAATCTCCGAAATATTCGTAAGACCTGTCAGAACTCCCTTTCCGTTTACATCCCTAAGTCCTCTGTTGACACCATATTCCCTGAAAAGACTATCTGAAATTGTGTCATTTTTAATACAGATATCCTGTTTTTTTGCAGCGTAATCCGCTAATAAATTATTGCTTTTTGTCATCCATTCACCCTTCCTTTTTATCTTTAGGTGACTATTCAGAACCATCCACGCACATTCGCAAAACCGCACGATACTCGTGCTTTCTCGCTGCTACGCAGCTAATTTTGCTCATATGTGTGGGGGGTGGCTCTATTCGAGCCACCAGAGAACAAGAAAATCTGCTGCTTACATGCAAGCATGACGCATCAGCTTTTTTTGTTCTCAGTGGTTCTGAATAGTTACCCTTTTAAAATATATTATATCCGTTTTCTTAGAAATTGGCAAACCCATTCATGAATCCGTAGCCAAAAATTTTATTTGGATAGTCGGTTTTTTCTTTTCTGCGGCAGTTTCTTACCATGACATTTTTTATATCCACTCCGTTTGCGAGCAAAACATTGCCTCTCACTATCATCCACTCCATGATGAGAGCCGCCACCGCTGCAGTGATTGCAGCAGCCGCCGATGTGCCACTTAGTGCTATATACATTCCTCTTAGATTTGCCCCTGTGATATCCACAGCCGGTGCTACGAGATCCGGCTTTATTCCACCATCTGCGTCAAAGCCCCTTCCCGACTCTAAAAGTATTGCATCATTTAGGGAATTATAGCCTCCCGCCGTTATCACAAGCTTGGCATCCGAAGGCATGGTCAGCGTGGTATCAGGCTCCGAGACAATAAAGCTCACATCAGTATCAAGAAGTCCTGTCATCGGGAGCCACATATTAAAAACGCCACCAATAGTACTAAGTGGAAATACCCTGATGGTCCACACTCCCTTCACCACCTTTTCAAAGCGGATAAATATAAGCAAATCCCTCGTCTGTCTGCCGGTCTGCCTGTAGTCAATAGTCACCTGTGTTCCTTCAAGCAGAAATGAGTATTCACCGCTGTCTATTCGCATTGGTACCCCGGCTGGATTTGATTGTCCGCTAGGCGATATGACAGAAAGCGTAAATAGCTCAGGTGAAAGCGCCCAGCATTCCAGATAAAAGCCATCCATATCCTGCTCAACATTTATCTCAATATCATCGACTGTATCTGTTATGCGCCCTTTATAATGATGCCTGCTGTTCGCCTCATTGCCCGCTGCCGCAACCACAGCCCTGCCTCTTTTTGCCGTGATATAGTCCAGATACTCTGAAAGATCCTCGGCTCCCGTGTGGCTTCCGTTATTGCAGCCAAGCGCCATGCAAAAGACAGCCGGTGCTCCCTTTTGACCTGCAAACTCATCTGCAAAATGCACTGCTCTCATCACATCAACCTCCGAGTACACTATTTTACGATCCGGAATAAAGTAGAAATCATACAGCTTTTGAGGTGCCCTTTTCAGCTTTACGACAATAAGCTTAGCCTGTGGTGCCACCCCTGCAAAATCATCCTGCGGTCTGTCATTGCCACATATCACGCTCGCCACAAACGTACCATGCCCATCCTCATCGCCCGGTATCCTCTCATATGGATTTTCCGATAAAATAGCAGCATTTATCTCATCCTCAGAATAAACCGTATCCGTATTCTGATCCCAGAGCACTGCAATCTTCGTCTTACCCTCAGGTGTCATAAAAGCCTCCTGCGCATAATTCACACCTGTGTCAATAACCACCACATACACACCATTTCCGTACAGTCCCGGAACAAACTCCCTTTGAAGCCTGAACACACCGCTCTTTACAAGTCCCTGCGTGGATAAAGGAGCCAGACACTTTGGAATAGCCGAATACGAATAAACTCCCACCAGAAGTGGTGGGAGTCTTTCGTAATCCTCATATGTCCATATCTCGTAATCATCGCCCAATGTCTCTATGATATCAGGAGCTATTACCGGTGGAATGAACTCCTTTTTTGATACTATGAACTGCATATTTTACCTCATATGATATAATATTTAGATATGAGGGTCAAAAGATATTTTGACCCTCATATAATTATATTCTATAAATAAAAATATGCTACCATATTTATCAATTAATATAAACAAAGCTTCGACCAAAATTTACTCGCGGCTTCCATGACATGTAAAATAAATCACCTGGTAATCCTGCGAAAGCACCGCAAGCAGCCTTCTGCCTCGAGCAAGCTTCTCATCATCCAGATTCACAAACGGATCGTCAAGTATGAGGAACGGCTTCTCGCCCGGATACATCGCATCTACAAGCGCAAAACGCATACATATGCCTATCAGGTCCTTGTAGCCTGCCGACATGGTTCTCACATCGCGAAGCTGCCCCTGCTCCTTCATCTTTATTGAAATATTGGCATCCACCTGCCAGTCTCTGTCTGTATTTTCTGTCAGGATACCGAAGTACTTCTGGAAGCCATTGGAAATAGGCGCCATGTATCTGGCAGTAAACTGCTCCCTTGCCCTGGTCAGATAGTCTGATGTAAGCCCAAGTATCTCGTACTTATGCTTTTCCTCAGCCTGTATCTGCTTGCAGTTGCGATACTCCTGCTCCTTTTCATCCCTCATATCAAGCTGCTCCTGCAGATCATCCATCTGTCTGCCGTACTGCACTAAGGATGCCCTGATTTCATCGAGGCTGCCTTCCACCTTTGAAATCATCTCATTGAGCTCATCAAGTGTATACGGACACTCATTTGGTGCAAGAAGCTTGTCCATATCGTTGTCATTCTCAAACTGCGCTTTCTTCTGAAGCGCACTGTCCATATTTTCCTTTGCAAAGCCGGCCTCTGCGAGCTGATTTTTCATCAGTGAAAGTGCCTGTGTATATTCTGCAGCACTGTCATATCCATAGAGACTTAAATACTCATCAAGCGAAGCCTTTGCCTTCTCATAGTCAGCCTTTGTCTTGGCGCGCTTTCCTATCTGCTCGTTGAAACGACTGTAGTCATGAGCCTTTGTTCGAAGCTCATAAAGCTTCTCCTGATACTGCGATTCATCTGCTTCAATCGAAAAGCTGTCAAAAAACTGCGATACCTCATGCTCCATTGATGTAATGCCGCTTTGAATCTGCTCAAGCTGCTCCTTTAATTCCTGAATCGGTATCTCCTTCTGCTTTATATTTTCCTCACGCTCAGCCATAAGCCTGATGTATGCTCTCTGCTTTTTGTTGTTCAGACGGATTCCATAGACCATCATGATAACACCACAAAGCGCCATAGCGACTCCAGCTATGCCTACCACAAGAAACATGATTTCCTTCACATTGTACTTCTCATTCAGACTGAATACCGTGGCAACAGCCGCTGCCAAAAGACCGATAACCATAAGCGCAATACCTGCAGGTACAAGCTTAGTCTTCTCAGGGGTCTCCGGTTCCTCCTCATCATCTGCCATCTTTGCAAGTGAGGTCATCTGCGAGAGCTTGAGCTCCATGTGGCTGTACTCATTCTTGACGCTCTGGATGTTTGCAATCTTCTTTTGCATCTCATCAAGACCATCATCAGATGGCACACCATCCTTAAACATACCTGAAAGTGTATCTAAATACTGCTCCTCCTCAGGTGTAAAGCTCAGATTGTCTTCTACAGCTTTTAAGCTTTCTAGCTCCCCGGCCTGCTTTGTCTTTTCCAGAAGCTCTGCCTCATCCGGTGCTTTGTCTCCAAAGACTGCCGATGCAGCATTGTAAATGCTCTCTTTCTCCTTTGCAACAGCACAAAGCTGCTCGTAGTTTTCACGAAGTGCCTGCTTTCTGCTGTCCTCAGATGCCACCTGAAGCGCCCTGCCGTACTCGGCTCTGATACCGGTAAGCTCCTTCTTCTGGGCAGTTTTCTCATCTATTTTCTGTGAAAGCTGTGCTGCCGCCTCATCCGCTGCCTGATACTTCTTAAGCTCCTGTTCCAAGGCTGTGAGTGTATTTACACGCTTTTTGATGGAGCCTGTGATACGGTTTGGGGACATCTTGTTCATCATGTCCTTAATGTCCGCTGTCGCCGACTCGAAGTTGTTGATGTCATTTGTATTTTCCGCCATATTGCCAAGCTTTGCGCTGATGCTGTCTGATGACGAAAACATGCAGTCTGCCTGTGCTATATATATCGTTCTCTTGAACGAGCTGCGGTCGAGGTCAAAAAGCTCCTCTCCAAGCAGTGGTGAAAAATCATCACACTCAACCATGGTTGCAAGCCTGTATAAGTGAAAATCATCCTGCTTTTCTGTGAGGCCAAAGGTCCTTACAAGTCTGTACTCCACTCCATCGGCCTCAAAATCAAGCTCTCCACCATAAGTGCCGCCCTGCCATGGCTTATAGAGCTTTCTTTCCCTCTCAAAGGCGCCCGGCTCCTTTTTCGTATCAAAGCCGTACAGCATAGCCTTCAAAAAAGCCGCAAGTGTACTCTTTCCCCAGCCGTTTGGCTGGTTTATGACATTGACTCCATCATTGAAATTGATATTAAGATCGGACAGCTTTCCGAAGTTGTTTATGTGACAAGCTATTAATTTCAATTTCTAAATCTCCTCCCCGCTAAGCGCCGATATACCACACCTTATGACCTCAGACTTCTGCTCCTCGGTCATATCTGAGCCAAGCACCATCCGTATGAACTCACCCTTAAGTGATGCATCCTTTTCGTATTCACTGTAATTGATGAGAAGTCTTGTCTCATCATACACCTTTTCATAGTAGAAATATTCCTCGAACATATCCTTGAGGAAGTCTGTGTTTATCTCACAATCCACGTCCACCTCACCTACAAGCACGAACTTTACCATGCTTCTCGATGAATATTCACTGTCCGAAATGGCCTTTTCCATCTTCACAGCCACATCCTGTGTGGTCATGGCTCCTGTCACATCCACATACAGCGTGTAGAGGCTCCTATACGCAAACGGTACAAAGCTAAAGCCTGCCGTGAGCTTCTCATCATCTATATCAAGCACCACAAAACCCTTTTGTCCACACTCATCAAAGCCTCTTCCCTCTAAACAGCCGCTGTAGCAGTACATGCCACGGTTGTCAAGCTGTCCGCTCTGATACTCATGCACATGACCGAGTGCGAGATAATCAATGCCCTTATTCTTAAGGTCGCCTGTGGAAATTTCATCACCGAGCTGCCCGTGGAGAGTGACGACGTTGTAATTGTCATTGTCGAGCACAAGAGAATTGTACATGGCAGCCTGGTTAGACTTGTCTATCTCAAGACCTGTTATTGTGATATTTCCATAGCTGTATGAGGTCCACTGATTAGAAAAAAGCTTAAGATTGTCAGGGATTTCATCGAGCTTCGATATGAAATTGTCCGAGTCGTGATTACCCTTAAGATAATAGAAATCGATATCCGGATTTGACGTAATCGAATCCTTTACCAGATTTCTGGCAGTCGCTGACACATTTCTCGTGTCAAATAAATCGCCTGCTATGATAATCGCCTTTACATCGTTATTTTTGGCGTACTCTATCATCCTTGAATATGTACGCAGTATTTCCATTTTTCTCTCTTTTGCCTGCTCCTTTGACAGATTCGAGGTCATCTTCGAATCCAGATGCAGGTCTGCACAGTGGATAATTTTCATTTTTCCAATTCCTCTTGATATATGAACGTTTATAAATCATTACAGACTACACATAGATTCATTACGCATAGCCTGGTTGCATCATTTACAGCCAATTCACAATTTCATAATCATTTAACAATTAAACGTGCTGACTGTCTGCAAGCTCAGGTGTACCTCTCATCTGAATGAGCGGGCCGCCCTTCTTCTCCACATAGTCCTTAGTGATTGTAACCGTGCCGATATTGTCATCCTTTGGTATCTCATACATGATATCGAGCATGAAATCCTCTATAATCGCACGAAGAGCTCTGGCTCCGACCTTCTTCTCCTTTGCCATCTTGGCGATGGCATAGAGTGCATCGTCATCGAACTCAAGCCTTACCTCATCCATCTCAAGGAGCTTCTGATACTGCTTGATAATGGCATTCTTTGGCTCCTTCAATATCTTTACAAGCATATCCTCGGTGAGCGCCTCAAGTGAGAACATGATTGGAAGTCGTCCGATAAACTCAGGAATCATTCCGAATTTACGGATATCATCAACAGTTGCCTGCATGAGCAGGTTTTCATCCCCATCATACTTGTCCTTCAAATCAGCCTTGAAGCCTATAGAAGCCTCCTTGTTCAGGCGCTCCTTTATGATATCCTCAAGACCCGGAAAAGCGCCTCCGCAGATAAAGAGAATATTTCTCGTGTCAACTGTGGTCATCGGAACCATGGCATTCTTGCTGCTGGCACCAACCGGCACCTCAACCTCTGAGCCCTCTAAAAGCTTAAGCATACCCTGCTGCACGGACTCTCCGCTCACATCACGCTGGTTGGCATTTCTCTTCTTTGCAAGCTTGTCTATCTCATCTATAAAAATGATACCGTGCTCAGCTCTCTCCACGTCATTATCTGCAGCCGCAAGAAGCTTACTTACCACACTTTCGATATCGTCACCGATATATCCGGCCTCAGTAAGTGATGTGGCATCTGTTATGGCAAGTGGCACATCTAAAAGCTTTGCAAGAGTCTTTACGAGATATGTCTTTCCTGAACCTGTAGGTCCGATCATGAGCATATTTGATTTCTCAATCTCCACACCATCATATTTATTTGAAGCCTGCTTTGCAGTTGTATTCTCTTCCTGCGCCTTGTGCTTATTGTCAGCCATGACACGCTTGTAGTGGTTATATACTGCAACCGACATGACCTTCTTTGCATGCTCCTGACCTACCACATAGTCATCAAGACTCGCCTTAATCTTATGCGGTGCAGGAATTGAGTGAATGTCAAGAATCGGCTCGACCTTTTTCTCTTCCTTTGGTTTTTTCTTCTTAAGCTTCTGGCTGTTTGGTATGCCTCCTGTCAGATCTGACAAATTTATCATGCTGATATTGGGCATATTGCCAAAATCCATATTGCTTATATTTCCCAGATTTCCGAAATTGCCAAAATTACCGTTGCTCATGGAGTCAAAGGTCTTTTGCATACAATCGTTGCAGATGCACAGATTTGGCTGGATATGTATCATCTTGCCTGCCACGCTCTCCGGTCTGCGGCAGATATAGCAGACATCCTCGTAGTCGTTTGCCTTGTTATCGCTTGTATTATCTATGTTATTTGTAGTTTCTTCATTATTATCCTGAATATTGTCAGGTACTTCCTTGAAATCATCATTATTCATAGGTGAATTACCGCCTTTGTATCATTTGGCTGCTTTATCAGCCATTTAACTATTATACACTACTGAATAAATGCGTGCAAGCAAGCTGAGGCGCTTTTGAAAAAAAAGGACCGACAGATCAAAAGACCTGCCGGATCCATTTTCTTAATATCTATTATAACAGCTCCATAAGAAGCTTATTGACAACAGCAGGATTTGCCTTGCCCTTTGTAGCCTTCATAGTCTGACCTACAAGTGCTCCGATGGCTTTCTTCTTGCCATTGTGGTAATCCTCCACTGCCTGTGGATTTGCATCGATGACAGCCTGGATTGTGGCTTTAAGCTCACCCTCATCATTCATGCTCTTAAGACCGTTCTCCTCGACATACTGCTCAGGGTCGATATCATCCGAGAATATTTTCTCAAATACTTCCTTGGCAACAGATGAGTTGATCGTGCCTGCATCCACCAGATCTACAAGCTTTGCAAGGTTTACAGGTGAGAATTTTATCTCATCTGCATCCATATCATTATCCTTTAACAGTCGCATTGTCTCAACCATCAGCCAGTTTGAAACCTTTTTCGGCTTGCCGCAGAGCTTTGTGGCAGCCTCAAATATGTCTGCCATATGCTTTGACTCTGTGAGAATCTTTGCATCATACTCAGGGATGTCGTATTCCTTCTTGTAGCGTGCAAGCTTCTGTGGACGAAGCTCAGGCTGCTTTGCCTTTATCTGTGCAATCCATTCATCGGATACTACGATTGGCACAAGGTCAGGCTCCGGGAAATATCTGTAGTCCTGTGCATCCTCTTTTGAACGCATGGCATGTGATGATTCCTTGTTGTCATCCCATCTACGTGTCTCCTGTACTACCTTTCTGCCCATCTCAAGAAGCTCTATCTGACGCTCACGCTCGCCCTCGATGGCATGTGCGATAGCCTTGAAGGAGTTAAGGTTTTTCATCTCAGTACGTGTACCAAACTTCTTTGCGCCCACCTCTCTTACTGAGATGTTGACATCGGCACGCATTGAGCCCTCATTTAATTTACAGTCAGATGCTCCGAGGTACTGGATGGTCTGACGCAGAGTCTCAAGGTATGCGATAACCTCCTCAGCGGAGCGCATATCAGGCTCAGATACTATCTCTATAAGAGGTACTCCGGAACGGTTGTAATCTACGATAGATACGTCCTCCCACTCGTCATGTACGAGCTTTCCGGCATCCTCCTCCATGTGGATTTCATGGATTCTGACGTTTTTCTTGCCGTTTGCTGTCTCTATCTCCACTGAACCATTGCGGCAGATTGGCAGATAAAGCTGTGATATCTGATAGTTCTGTGGATTATCAGGATAGAAATAGTTCTTTCTGTCAAATTTGCTGTACTGTGTGATGGTACAGTTGGTGGCAAGTCCTACTGCCACTGCGTACTCTACAACCTGCTTGTTTAAAACAGGAAGTGAGCCCGGCTGTCCTGTGCAGACGGGACATGTATGTGTATTTGGTGCGCCTCCGAATGCTGTGGAGCAGGCGCAAAAGATCTTTGTTTTTGTAGCTAACTCTACATGAACCTCAAGTCCGATGACTGTCTCATAGTTTTTCATATCCTTTTTGCCTCCTTCCTACTGTGCGCATACAGCTTCTTTGTCTGCTGTATTTTTCTCTGCGTATTCTAACGCTATATTGCTGTGCTTGTATTCACGTGTCTTTTCAAAGCTGTATGCTGCACGGATGATGTTTTTCTCCTTGAAGCAGTCTCCGATGAGCTGTAATCCGATTGGAAGTCCGTTTTTGTCCATGCCGCACGGAAGCGATATTCCCGGAAGACCTGCAAGGTTTACAGATATGGTGTAGATATCACCGAGGTACATCTGGATTGGATCACTTAAGCTCTCTCCAAGCTTTGGAGCTGTGGTTGGTGCTGCCGGTCCGAGTATCACATCATATTTGGCAAAGGCTTCATCAAAGGCTTTTTTGATAAGTGCTTTTACTCTTAAGGCCTTTAAGTAATATGCATCATAATATCCTGATGAAAGCACGAAGGAGCCGAGCATGATTCTTCTCTTTACTTCAGGTCCAAATCCCTCAGAACGCGATTTCTTGTACATGTTGTGAAGGTCTGTGTACTCCTTTGTACGGTATCCGTATTTGACACCGTCGAATCTGGCAAGGTTTGAGCTTGCCTCAGCACAGGCGATTACATAGTAAGCCGGGATGGCATACTCTACAAGTCCGAGGTCAAATTCCTCCACAACAGCACCTTTTTTCTTTAATTCATCTGCCGCTGCAAGGATTGCCGATTTTACCTCCGGGTCAAGTCCATCTCCGAGATAATCCTTTGGAATACCGATTTTCATGCCCTTTACGTCATCGACAAGAGCCTCTGTAAATTTAAGGTCATCTCTGTTTACTGATGTCGAATCCTTCGTATCATATGAAGCGATTGCCTCAAGTATAGTAGCACAGTCTGTGACATCCTTTGCTATAGGTCCAATCTGGTCAAGCGATGAGCCATAGGCAATGAGTCCATATCGTGAAACTGTGCCGTAGGTTGGCTTGATTCCTGTCACACCACAGAAGGAGCTTGGCTGTCTGATTGATCCGCCTGTATCTGAACCGAGTGCAAACGGCACCTCCTCTGCTGCAACTGCTGCACAGCTTCCGCCTGATGAACCGCCCGGTACGTGCTCTGTATTCCATGGGTTTTTGGTTGCTCCAAAAGCAGATGTCTCTGTGGTGCTTCCCATGGCAAACTCATCCATGTTGGTTTTTCCCACAATGACACAGCCTGCATCCTCAAGGCACTTAACAGCCTCCGCTGTGTAGGTCGGGATGAAATTGTAGAGTATCTTTGATGAACATGTGGTAAGAAGCCCTTCTGTACACATGTTATCCTTTATAGCTACAGGCACACCCGCAAGCGCTCCTTTTAGCTCTCCCGCATCAATTTTTGCCTGAACCTCTGCTGCTTTTTTAAGTGCACCCTCTTCGTCTATTGTGACAAAGCTGTTTATCTTTTCTTCTTTTGCTTTTATAGAAGCAATGGCAGCCTTTACAGCCTCTTCCACTGTAACTTCCTTTGCCTGTATTTTCTTGCCGAGTTCCACGGCAGTTAAAGACATTAAATCCATTTTTCTCCTCCTTGCCGTTATTCGCCGATTGTCTTTGGTACCTTGAATCCGCCGTCCTTCTTGACCGGTGCGTTGGCAAGTGTAGCTTCACTTCCGTCACCGTTTGTGACAACATCATCTCTGAATACATTGTTTACAGGGAATACGTGGCTCATAGGCTCAATTCCCGCAGTATCAAGCTCCTCGAGCTTGTCGATATAATCAAGCATATCTGCCATATCCTTCTTGGCAGCCTCTGCCTCCTCCGGTGAAAGCTCAAGCTTTGCAAGGATTCCGACATACTCCATAGTCTCGTCAGAGATTACGTTTCTCATGACTCCATCCTCGCCCATCACCTTTGTGGTAACAGCCTGCTGCTCAGGAGTCTCATCCTCAGGCTCCTCGTCAAGCGCAGCACTTCTGACCTTTGCATATACCGCTTCATCGCATATACCCTGATTGTTGAAGCCTGCATGGCGTAAAGTACCCTCATAATCCATGCCTGCCGCAGCCATCACCTTGCCGGAATTTGGATTTTCAGTATCATGTCTGGCCCATACACGTCCTGCACCGACCTCATTGATGAAAAATCTGATGATAGCTGTGAGTGCCTCTGTCATATAACCCTTATTCCAGAAACGCTTTCCGATACAATAACCGATTTCAACCGACTCAACTCTCTCATCAATTTTAATTGCACTTATAGTTCCGATAGGCTGCTCGAGATCATTAAGCTCAATAGCCCACTGATAAAAATCTTTTTCGTCATACTTAGATATCCATTCTTTTAAAATAGTCTCTGTAGTATCAACACTTTCATGCGCCGGCCATGTAAGATATTTTGTCACTTCCGGGTCATTCGCCCAGTTGTAAAACATGTTCTCGGCATCTTCTATTTCAAATCTTCGAAGAGTAAGCCGCTCTGTGGCGATTTCTCTTGTTCCTATATGATTCATACGATATCCTTTCTCTCTTTCCTGATATTTTAATTTCTACTTGGGATTATACACACATACCACTTCTCAGCCTTAAAGCGCACCCGCCATAATTGAATCCATCATATCGAGTACTGCAAAAACCTGCACTCGGGTGCGCTAAACACCCTGTAAAGCATGGGTGCATATATATTGTGAAGACAAATTTTTAACAGTTCCGACACTCACAGCCTGCAATACCTCACAGTACACATCCTGCCAACAACCTATCCGCAGGAAATGTCGGAACAAGCTTAAAAATTTTCTGAACAAAATATATACACACATGCCACTTCAAAGCCTGCATGCGCACCCGCCACAACCACAAAAGCTGTGACCTATGGCTCCAATCTGCTGAGATCACGAGGAAACAGTGTTGCCTCACGCACATTGTCCTCTCCGATAAGCTGCATTGTAAGTCTCTCAAGTCCTATTCCAAGACCTCCATGTGGCGGCATTCCGTGCTTAAAGGCTGAAAGATAGCTCTCCATACCCTCTGTCTCCATGCCACGCTTTGCGATTTTTTCCATAAGCTTGTTGTAGTCGTGGATTCGCTGGCCGCCTGTTGTGATCTCAAGACCTCTGAAAAGCAGGTCAAAGCTTAAGGTGTATGTCTCGTCTGCCGGATCATCCATGGCATAGAACGGTCTCTTCTTTGAAGGATAATGTGTGACAAATACAAAATCACTGCCATACTCTTCCTTGAAGTACTGTCCGATAAGTACCTCCTCCTCCGGCTCTAAGTCGAATGGGTTTCTGAACTGTCTGTTATATTTTTCTGCGACACGCTGCTTTGCCTCGTCAAATCTGACTCTTGGTATGCTTGTCACGTCAGGCAGCTTAATCTTTAAAAGCTCAAGCTCCTTGGCGTATGAGGTCTTTAAAAGCTCCATGGTGTACTGCAAAAAACCGGTCTCCATCTCCATGATATCCTCGAAGCCATCAATGTAGCCCATCTCGAAATCGAGTGATGTATACTCATTCAGATGTCTCTTTGTATTGTGCTTTTCTGCTCTGAAAACAGGTGCAGTCTCAAATACCCTGTCAAAGACACCTACCATCATCTGCTTGTAAAACTGCGGGCTCTGCTGTAATATAGCCGGTCTGTGGAAATATTCAAGCTTGAAGAGGTTGGCGCCTCCCTCGGCTGACTTTGCACCAAGCTTTGGCGTATGAATCTCTGTAAATCCATTATTATAAAGGAAATCCCTAAAGCCCCTTGTGATACCCTCCTGTATACGGAAAGTAGCACGCTCTCTTGGATTTCTGAGTGCCACTGCCCTGTTATTGAGCTTTGCCTCAAGCGAAGTATTCAGTTTCCATTTGTTGATCTGAAGCGGCATAGGCTCCGCCGGCTCAGATAAAATTGTGATAGTGTCAAGACGAAGCTCGAAGCCGTTTGGAGAACGGTCATCACTCTTGTATGTGCCGCATACCTCCACGGTATCTGCTTCCTTTAGATCATCGATGCTAAACTGGGATTTGCCCGGCTCGTATACACACTGTACGAGTCCGTCCCTGCGTCTTAAGACGATGAATGCAACCTCACCCATATCTCTTATGGTGTGAATCGCACCCTTTACTTTGATGTTTTTGCCCTCGTAGTCGCCTGCAAGAATTTCTGCGATACCGAGGTCTTCCTTTTGAACTGCTCCTGTTAAGAATTCCATATTTTTGTGCTCCTTTGATTTTTTAAGCGGGACGGAATATAAATTTATGTAGTATTGTATATAGCCCACGAATTGCTATGTGCCTCTGTCGAAACTGGGCTATATACGCCAAAAAGCCCCGGAGCATATCAAATTAATGAAATGCTCCGGGGCGAAAATTCTAAAATATTCCGCGGTACCACCCGCTTTGAGAAAAAGGACTGTTCCTGTTTCTCCACTCTTATCCGTAACGTGGATGAATCGTATCTGCCTACTTTTGAAATAAACCATATCAATCATTCAACAGATCTGCTCCGGTAGTGTTCCTGCAATCAGCTCTTCCAAACAGCGCTCTCAGTCGGTGACGCTGTATTCCTGTCGGTGTCTGGTGATCCAAGTCTCCTTCAACGCATTTATTGTTCTTTTGTTGTTTAACGTTATAACACAATAAACTTATTATTTCAACCCATCATAGTCAAAACTTAAGAAAATAAAGTATAGGAATATATTATAGTTTTTCTTAATTATGGTTATAACAGAGTACTCTTTTGCAATAATTATTAAACAAATTTAGGCTATTGGCTATTGCCTTTATTGAATTCGTATTGTAGAGTATATCTGGTATAAATAGTTAACAAATAATAATGAGGCAGGTAACACTTATGAAAAAACTATTATTTTTTGATATAGACGGCACTCTCGTTGATTTCGGCAATAGCACCATGAGCCCATCAACCGCCGATGCTCTAATAAGAGCAAAACAAAACGGCCACATGATTTTTCTTTGCACCGGACGCAGCTACAATCAGATTTATCCATCATTAAAAGCCTTTGACTTCGACGGAGTCGTTGCTGCTGCCGGCGGCTATGTCACTGTTAATAATAAAGTAATTGCACATCATATCTATGGGCAGAATCTTTTACAGCGTGTCCTTGATACTGTTGGTGACAACAACACAGGACTTATCTTCCAGACAAAGGATAAAAGCATCACCAACCACAAGTGGGCCGACAAATTCATATCAGCATTCTCAAAACAGTTTGACATGCATGTGATACAGGACAACCCGACATTTAAGGATATCGTGATTGATGATGAATTATCAAGCTTTTCTAATAGATACGCTGATGTTGAAAGCACCATTTACTGCAATTGCGATTATCACATTGATGATTTAAGAAAGCTCCTCGGTGATGATTTTGTTGTAACCTTAAGCAGCTTTAAAGAGCCTGAACCTTACAGCGGTGAGATTACTCTGCGCGGTGTCAACAAGGCAACCGGCATCCGTGATGTGGTAGAGTTTCTTCACATGAATCAGGCTGATACAATAGGCTTTGGCGATGGTCAGAATGATTTTGATATGCTGCGCTACTGTGATGTCGGTGTTGCCATGGGCAATTCCAGCGATGAAGTCAAGGCTGTTGCCGATATAGTGACAGACGATATCAAAGAGGATGGGCTTAAAAATGCCATGGTGCATCTTGGACTTGTCTAAAAATGCACCATGGCATACTCTATGCCTCTATATTCATGAATCTGTCCCACTCGCACTCATCCTTTGATGCCGATACAATCAAGGTGTATGAACGCTCATCGGTTCCATCGAATACGAAGGTATAGTTTTCATTCTCCTTCTCGATCAGATATGCATATCCGTCAAGGAAATTGTTGAAGGTTTCTGTGTAATCCACCTCCTCGATTTCCTCATCCGGTGTGGTGCTCTTAAGGTTGCCATCGGCATCATAAGTCTTAAAGCCTTCACGTATGAATGAAATAATATTTGCATCTGAAAGCTTTAATATAAGGCCGTTGGTCCTCATATCACGGATATCTCTGTTTTTTGAATTATCTGCCTTTATGATTACATTGTCAAGGCAGATTTTGAAGGTGCCAAAGCTCATCATGATATCGCTCACATGCACATCCGAAAATTTGAAATGTGTAAACTCGTTTTCTGTTCTGAATTTCATCTGTTATCCTCCGTTTATACTCATGCCGATATTTTATCAGATAATTCGGCTTTGGACAACTTGCATTTTATAATGTGCCGTACAGTTCAAGTGTATGACCTACACTGCCTGCACCTATAAAATAATAGTCGCTTTGGGTGTCACCGTCTGCATAGATATACTGTCCGTACATCTTTATATTGCAAAAGAGTGCTGTGCGGCTTGATGCCGGTGCGATTCCATAGCCCTTGTTTGACACGACAAGCGGCAGCCTCTGCTGTCTGCCTCCGAACGAAATATATCTGGCTTTGTTTGTCAAATCAGTAAGGTCTGTCGCAAGTATTCCCTTGGATTTGAGCTTTTCGGATTTGTCCCAGTCAAAAAATGTATAGCATTCACCGTTATTAACAAGCCGTGGCTCTGTGGCATTTTCGCTTACAAGGAATTTTCTGTCGGCATCAAAATACTGTATGGCTCCGTTTTTCTTTTCTATCCTTAGTATCAGCTTCTCTGTTTGAATCTCAATAAGCGATTTGGATTCCTTTGCCACCCATTTGAAGGCTGTGTCGGCCTTTTGCTTCCAATAGGTTTTATGCGGCTTTGCCCCGATTCCTTTTACAAAGATTACACGTACTATCTCCGGTGTGATTGGTATCACATAAATTGTGCCGTCCGCTGTGGCGATTTCAACGTGTGATTTACCTTTTTTGAGCCATTTTACCGCAAACTTGCCCTTTGAATGTCCCTTTACATGAAGTATATCGTTGTCCGGGATTGAGCCGTATGCGTATGGGGAGGGATTGAGAGGGAGGCTGCTCTTGTTTGCAGCCTTACTTACTTCCTTAATCTTAATTTTATTTGCCATATCTGTAGCAGTACATTGTGTTTGATTTTCACTGTCTTTTTTTACAAATTCCGAAATATCAACATGCTTATCATTTTCAGCCTTATTTGTCAACTGCTCTGGCTTTAATGCAATGCGCGATGGACCAAAATACTCTCTTTCATCCATATCGCATCTGCCATCAACAAGCTTTTGCTCTTCTATCTCTTTTTCTGTCAGCTGCTGCTTTTCATATTCCTTTGCCTTAGTGAGTTGCTCTGCAGAAAACTCCTTCTGATGCCTGCATGAAGGAGCGGGGTCTGCAATAAGCGGTGTCAGCCTGCCCCGGTGGAATACCGAAAGCTCATGAAGTGCACGGGTAGCCGCAACGTACAAGAGCTTCACATGACCATCATCCGCCGGATATTTTCTCTCTGATGGATCAAACAGCAATACAGCATCAAACTCAAGTCCCTTTGTGTATGCAACCGGAAGCACCATGACTCCCGCACCAAACTGTACCGTTTCAATATCATCATCTGCTATCTCTATGTGTTTTTTAAGCTCAGCAGACACCTTGAGAGCCTCTGCCTCATCACGGCACACAACAGCTATCGTCTCATAGCCTTCACTCTGCCAGCCCTTTATCGTGTCAGCCGATGCCGAAATCAGTGAGCGCACATTGGCATACTCCTCAATGCGCACTGCGTTTCCATGCCTTATAATAGGCTCCACCGGATAGATTGCAAAATCCCCGTGACGCAGTATCTCTGTTGCAAATTCTGAAATCTCAACAGTGTTTCTGTAGCTCTTTCGAAGCAGCCCGAAGGCATCATATGTGCCTGTGAGTATCAGCTTTTTCAAGTCCTCCCAGTCATTTAAGCCATACTCAAAATGGATATTCTGCGAGGTATCACCCATGATAGTGTATGTGCAGTTTCTGAGACAGTAATGCAGGCAGCAGTATGCCATCATGCCAAAATCCTGTGCCTCATCAATAACCACATGACTCGCCTCACGAACCGGATCCGTCTCCTTGATACGCTTATAAATATACGCAAGCGCTGCCAGATCATACACATCAAATGAGTCCTTTGGAATGTCTATATCATATCCCTTTTCCTTCTGTCCAAGCAGAAAATCCCTGTAAAAATCATACACCGAGCCCTTCCAGTCATCCTTACCGAAATAAGTTTTGTATTTTTTATCAAGCTCCTTGCGCTCCCTTGCCGGGAACTTCACTTCCTTACCGAGAACCTCATTTTCATACTTGGAGTAAATTATCTCATTTAACATGAGGATTTTACTCTGCATGGAAAGAAGCGGATTATCGTGCAGATAAGTGTCTATCAGCACCCTTCCCACAAGCAGATTGCCTGTTTTTTCCATGTAGACCTCATCTCTTGGAATGCATTTTTCCTCGTAATCTAAGCAGAATCTTTCAAGAGCCTCAAACCATTTTTTACTGTCCTTTATGCTGTTTCTACTGTCATTTTTGCTGACTGCATGTATGCTGTACTTTTTGTCATCCCAATCCTCGTACAAAAGCCTTGTAAAAAGCTGCTCCATAATCATCTGCTTTATACCGTACACATCAAGCTCCGGAAGCACGCTTGTAATATAGTTCAGTAAAATGTGGTTGCTGCCTATAATGTAGAAATCCTCCGGTCTGAAATCGTCAGCATAATTATATAAAATGTACGATATCCTGTGCATTGCAACCGTTGTCTTTCCTGAGCCTGCAACTCCCTGCACAATGATATTCGTCTTTGGCGAACGGCGGATAATAAGGTTTTGCTCCTTTTGGATTGTCGCGATAATCTCTCCGAGCACTGCCTTTTTATTCTTAGCCAGATACTTTGTCAGAAGCTCATCATTTGCTACGACATCTGAATCAAAAAAGTCGATGAGCTTATCCTCTGCAATCTCATAGGTGCGCTTTCTATTTAAATCAATCTCAAAAGTACCCTCTGAGCTCACCGTGTACTTACATGGTCCAAGACTGCTCTCATAATATACGGATGCAATCGGTGCTCTCCAGTCAATGACCACAGGCTCTGATGCATTCTTTGCAATACCGACTCTGCCTATATAGTATGACTCCTGTGACTTCTGACGCGGATCCTTAAAATCTATTCTGCCAAAATACGGCTTTTTCCGCGCCTTTTCACATCTTACGATATTTCTCTCGTTCTCATGAAGCTGCGCTGTCGCATTGTTCCACAGGGCCAGTCCCTCCTTGTCCTGCGCCTCGTAGACATCTCTTAAATCATCTAAATCATCTGTCAGCTTTTTTACCGATTCCTTTGCACGGTCCAGATTATCCTGTGCAATGCCTATGATATTTTGAAGCTGTCTCTGCTCGTCTTTTAATGAAATTCCCGGTAAATCATTTTCTGTGCCCATCATGCCTCCACGACTTATATATGCTGTGATTATACTATACTTTTAATCTCATCTATCCTGTCAACACAGGCAAAAAGCATCTTTTTCAGCTCCTCATCAGGCTGTGTCAAATCCGGCACCATGACAACCTTACAGCCTGCAGAATATGCACTTTTGACACCATTTGGCGAATCCTCTACCGCCATGCACTCCTCCGGTGCCAGCTTAAGCTCGCTGCATGCAAACTCATACACATCAGGTGCCGGCTTTCCATGCTCCACCATAGGTGCACAGATGATCTTGTCAAAATATCCGTAGAGCCCTATCTTTTTAAGATATTTCTCAGCTCTTTCTATATCATTCGCTGTGGAAATCGCTCTGTGAATGCCTTTTTCCTTCAGATATGTAAGTATCTCGATCGCACCGGGCTTAAGCTCAATACCCACCTTTTCCAGATGCTCCTCCATGATTTTTCTCCGATATGCCCTGATTTTATTATAATCCATATCCGGATCATGAAACATATCCTTAAGATGCTGCGGTGCATACGGCTGCCCGAGGCTTCGCATTGAAAGCGCCTGCTCATCTGTCATCTCGTAGCCGAATTGCTTAAGTGCCATCGGCCAGAAAATACGATAATATTTCTCCGTATCTATGAGTGTTCCGTCCATGTCAAATATTACTGCTTTTACCATTGGTTCTCCTTACGTTCTGTCAGGCTTTACTATGCTTCACCTGTTAATTTTACCACGGTCATATCATGATGCATGGCCTTTATCACCGGGCCAAACATGTCCTTTGTCTTTATCCTGAGGCTGGAGGTATTTATGCATGGATGACATCCAACCCACTCACCTTTTAGCACATCCTCATCCACCAGAAGTCTGACCGCATTGTCATGGTCGTTCATCAGTCCCATCACACTTACTGAGCCCGGTGTGATATCCAGATATTTTTCCATATCCTGCGGACTTGCAAACGAAAGTCTCGCACTGCCTATCTGATGCGAGAGCTCTTTTGTCTTAAAGGTCTTGTCTCCCGGTATCATGAGCAGGTAAAAGTCAGTTTTCTGGCGGTTGCACAGGAAAAGATTCTTGCAGATTGTTGCGCCGAGTGTCTTGTCAATCTCCTCACAAACCTCCATCGTAAATGCCGCCTCGTGGTCTATTCTCTGATATTCGATTCCCAGTTTGTCCAAAAAATCGTATGTACGAATTTCTTTATCCAGTCTGCCTGTGGTATCTGTCGGTCTTCCATTCTGTAATTGCATTTGTGCCTCCTGAAATTAATTATCGCAGCTGTGTTCAGCACCGTAACCGCTGCTATTATTCTCTTTTAATTGCTATAGCTATAGATTATACACCTCTTTTATGTATTCTAACAAGCCCCGGCATCCACTGATTACATCATCAAAGGTCGCATCAAAATCACCTGTATACCAAGGATCTGCGACATCGCGCGCTTCTGTGAGCTTATGATTTATCCCGTAATCAGCAAATGACAGCATCTTAAATATCTTCTGCTGACTGTCACTGCCACCTGCAATCCTCGTCATATTTCTGATATTTGCAGTGTCCATTCCAATCAGAAAATCATAGTACAAATAATCATCGCGTGTCATTTGTCTCGCGTGGTGTGGAATAAGAGGAATATGCTCCTCGTATAGTTTGTTTTTGGTGCCGTAATGCGGCGGATTGCCTATCTCCTCACGGCTGGTCGCGGCTGAATCTATCTCGAAAACGGTGTCGAGATGCTGTCTGTTGACCAGGTGGGTGAAGATGCTTTGGGCCATGGTGCTGCGGCAGATGTTGCCGTGGCAAACCATGAGCACTTTAATTTTATCTTGCATATCTTCGTTTTTCCTTGTATATCCTTATTTTTCCTAGGTTTTATCGCACTTTCACGACATCTAACCCAATGGTCTTATCCTAGCATAAAATCGCATATTTTACCATATCTCGGTAAGTAAAATGAGTACAAATCTAGGTACAAACCCGATTCGTACTCATTAGTACTTTTTCCCTATACCTTTTATTTCCTTACTTGGCAAACAGTTTTCTATATGTTGACAGCATGAACCCGCAACTGTGCTTGAAGGCAATAGAAAAGGCCCCGATTATAGGTAATTCCTCTCAATCAGAGGCTTCGGTAGAACAGCCTAGCACAGCCGCCCCTGCTGTAAACATATTTATTTAGCTAATGCAATCCACCCCTACTATTCTTCTAATTCAGTTTGAACTAGCATAAATATTGTGACTGGTCACTTATCCAATATTACTAGTATGGGTTCTATCAACTTCACATAAAAATAACTGTGGAAAATCCCCATAAACGAACAATATCCCCGTCAATGACGAGGATATCTTCTATGCTGGTGTGCAGTAATCTGCTTAAGATTACAAAATTGTCTAAGCTCGGTAATGATCTACCTGAAATCCATTTGTAGACTGCTTGTGGATTTTCAAATCCCATAGCATTCTGCACGTCTTTCACGGTATAACCATTTTCCACGAGCAGTTTCTTAATCTGTCTTCCTGTTTCTTTTTGCAGGACCTGCAAATACATTGGTTCCATCTCTTTGTACCTCCGTAATTTTCTTCCATCCCGAATCACAAGTTTACCTGTAGATGATTAGTATAACGGATTCTATTACTAATTGCATTAAACTTTTGGTTTAAGATTTACTAATAACTCAATCCCACAGGTCATAGAAATATTGTTTAAGCATATCTATAGCTTCATCCTTACACTTTCTTCTATATTCTTCCAAACGCTTTTCTTCTTCGCGATATTTATCGGAAATCTCTTTATACTCAGGCAACTCATCCATAAAATGAATTGTTCCTCCGCCACCGCGCTTTCTATTTTCCTCTAATTCTTTCTCAGTTTGAAGTTTATTTCCAAATAATCCAAATCGTTCCGTAAATTCATCCATTGCTTTGGAATGCGCTTCATCAAATGGATTCTTTTGTGAGCATGTATCTTTCTCCGCTTCTCGCCATAAAAATATCATTTTGTCTAGAATGCAATTCCACTCCTCATGGCAGGTATCATTTACAAGAATTCCATTTTCATTGGTATAGTTTTCTCCCAAATATCCTGGTGAACCCGTTCTTGTATCTTTCAGTGTTTGCAGCATATCCGGAATAAGCGTCTGAAGAAAAGAAAACATCTCCCAAACATCACAATCACAATAGCCCCTTGTAATACGCTGTTTACTCCACTTTACGCATTTAAAAAAATGTTTTATTTTTGCCAAGATTTTGCTTTTCTTTCCGAGACCTGACATAGCAAAATCATATTTATTCCATATATTCATTGGGTCTCTTACTTCATAGCTTTTGCTTTTTCTCATTCCAATCCATCACTTTCTATTTTTCAAAGCTTATTGGCACAATGTTACAAACCAACTGTCCAAATCTTAAATCCGGATATTTTCCCATAATTTCCTGAATTCATCAAGCATTGGCTCTATTCTACTGATTTCTCTTGCCATTTCTTAATTCCTCCCTAAATCATCCCTAACTTAAAATGGAGCCATAGCTTACGCCATGACTCCACCATTAAATATTTGCCCACATTGCAGCCATGTGGATATTCCTCAGTCAACTGGCTTAACACTTTAACCATCTTCATGGATTTCAGCATATCTCTATGCCTAAATCAATGTTTTTATTTTACCTAAAACAATTCAATCATTTAAAAGTTTACAATTCACAATTAAATGTTCAAATAAGACACAAAACCGTTAAAATTGGAGATGATTATCAGTCATCGCTGTTAAACCAATGTTTTCAAAGATAGGATTCGAACCTACAACTTAACGATTACAAATCATGTGCGCTACCCATTGCGCTACTTTGTATATTGGTAACCCAATTTTCGCTGAATTGGTATACTTATCTTGTAACGTAACCCTGTTACGGGAAGCCAGATTTAGGATTTTCGCAATGCAGGCAAATACTTTATGCTATTTCAATCAAAGTAGTCGCATTAGACACTTTAATCTGAGTATCTAATTCCTTTAAAAGTGTATTGTTCTTTTCCTCCAGGCTCTCTATCTTTTTCTTGATATCAAGCGGATCCACAAGTTCTGTTGTGTTTTCCTTCACATATGCATCCACGACTCCAAGAGGCTTATCGTCTTTTGTTTTACTGTCTTTTCCGAGAATGCTAAGGCGCATGCTCTCAGCAGTATTCTGAAGCTGACTGTTCTTAAGATCACATGTGCGCACACGCTCGTTATACTCATCCTGCATTTTAGACTTAAGGATTCCTTCAAAATCAGCTTCTCCATCGTATGTTCCTAGTCCACGAAGTCTGCTTCGAAGCGAAATAGCTCCAGCAACTGTGAATTTTCCATATGATGTTGTGATTTCTGTTTCAGCATTGGATGCAACAATAGCTGCATCAATTTTCTGGAATCGTTCAATCAAATCAACAATCTGCTGATATGCCGACTCCGCTTCTTTCGCATATTCATCCTTACCAATGCGCTTTGAATATACTTTATCCTCATTTGGCTTTATGGTATCCACAAAACTTGCTTTGTCAATTTTATCTGATATCTTCTTTACTAGTAAGTCTCTTTCGTCAAGAGCCTGTGTTACTAACATCTTTTCGCTCATAAAAAATCCTCCCTTAAAATTATCTCTTAATATAATTCTAAGGGAGGATTCATGTAATGTCATTGAACTTGTAGTTCAAAAATTATGCTGCATTTAATTCTCTCATTTTCTTATAGTAGGTATAAACTCTTCTCTCCTGATCCGTAAGACATGCATCCATTTGACTTTTTGTTCTTCCAGCATTTCCGCAAACAATTGAATCCATAGGAACTTGAAGCATTTTGCTAATTGCATACAGATTATCGACTGTTGGCATACTAACACCATCCAACCACCGATAAACACTCTGCACACATCCAAACCCTAAATATTCTTGAATATCTTTTGGTTTTACTCCTCTCATATCCATAATTCTTCGAAGATTAACACCTGTTTCTTTTTTATTAATTGTTGGAAACATACTATCGCCTCCTTTGCACTAAATTCTTGTTCTACTCAGTTCTTACACATACTTTCTTCCCCGAAAAAGCAATTCCAAACTTCAAGATTTCCGTAATTCCATCCTCTTTCATTTCAGAATCGTATCGCAACTCACCAATTTGCTTTAATGCTTCATTAGACCATTTTTCAAGCTCAACATCGCTTAATTTTTCTTTCCACTTTAATTCCAAAATAATACCAGGATACCTTTTTTCTCTTGGAATTAAAGAAACATCAAATCTGCCATCTCCAGATTCTCGGTTCGATTTAATCTTATACTGATTATCCATTAATGCTATTAATCCTAGCATCAAACCATGATAAAATCCTTCAGCTCCACCATCGAAGAAGCTAATTGATTTATCCATATATTCCCCAATAGCGCTCTGCAACTTCTTGTAATCATTGGCATAAAGACTTTCTGCAATCTTATTTGCTGTAGTCCTTGTAATTGCTCCAGTTTGCAAGAAATGTGACAAGATTTCACTCTTATATACAGCTGCAATCTCTCTATTTGGAATTGATACTTCACATAAATATGAACCATCTGCTTGCAGTTCCTTTTTAGGAGTTTTCAAATAGCCAGCAACCAACAATAAGCTATAAATATTTGCTGGATCCTCCGCAAGCGATCTATACACCACATTTTGATCAATTCTTGCAACTACTCTTTCTCCTTGCAAAAGGTCATATAATCTTTCTGTAATATCATCTGTAGCCACTCTTAGTACATCATCAAGGATTTCATTTTTTCCTGTATTTACCCAATATGCTTGAGGAAGGCATCCCTTGGAAATATAGTTGATTACAGACCATGGATTATATATTTCTTCGCTACCAAACAAATATCCATCGTACCAGTCTTTAAGTTCCTCCTCTTTATCTGATACTCCATAGTAACTGAGCATTGCTTTCACTTCAGATTCTGTAAATCCAAAAAAGCTATCGTATTCTTCATCCATTACGGAGTTCACTGTTAAATTATTTAGACCACTAAAGATACTTTCCTGAGCAATGCGCAAAATTCCTGTTAGGAAACCATAGGATAAATTCTTATTATCCTTAAATGCTCCTGAAAAGAAATTTCTCATGAATCCAATAATTTCATCGTAGAAATCCTTAGAGTATCCCTCTTGAATCGGAGTATCATATTCATCAATAATGATTACTGGAGCCTTATCATAATGTGAAGCAAGCATTTTAGATAGTCTTTCTAGCGAAGAAGTAAGCTCCACTTCATTTGCTGTAGCGCTAATAATCTTTGTAAAATACTCCTTCTCATATTGTGAGAGCTTATCACTATTTAGTAGCTCTTGATGTCTTCCATACTCTTCTTGAAGTAGTCCCCTTATTTTATCTATTGTTGCGTCCCAAGTATCAAATTTAACATCCTTAAAAGTTAAGAATATGACTGGATATTTTCCTTGATGTGAACGATACTCTTCTCCACATTGCCAAATATTTTTATCGGCAAAATACTTACTAGTATTCTTATCTGATATTTCAAAGAACACTCTGAGCATATCCATATTCAAGGTCTTTCCAAATCTCCTTGGTCTCGTAAACAAAGATACCAATGGCTTTTGATCCAAGAATTCTTTGATTAATAACGTCTTGTCGACATAGTAATATTCTTCTTGCGCACGAACATAGTCAGAGATGCCGATTGGTAATGATTTAACTTCTGCTTTCGCAACCATATTTTTCTTGATGTATTTTCCATTAGACACTCTTCCATCCATTGGCTTTGGAGAGTCGTCTGGAATTAACCAAGATCCTTTTTCTTTTATTGCACCCTGTATTCTTCCTTTTTTGCACATATCATTTACGGAACGTGGTGAAACATTCCACTCTAAAGCCTTTTCTTTACAAGTTTTCATATATATATCAGCTCCTGTCATTCGCAATATTATTCCTCATCTTACGCAAATTATACCTCAGCGAAACGCAAAAAGTCAAATCAATTCGATATTTTGCGTTTAATTATTGCGTTTGCTTAATGTTTTGCGTCTTGTATTTTTCGGCACTTTTATTTTGGTTTTTTCAGTCCACAAACTTGTTTGTAGCATATTACTCAGACAAGTTTAACTCCACTGAAAAAGGACCAGCCCAGCTGATCCTCTCCCTCTATCACATCCCCATTGTAATTTATTCTTATATTCTGCTATTTTTACTTTGCAGCCAAAAGTACGGTTTCTGGGCCAATTATAGCATATTGTTGCAAGTCTATTCTTACAATTCCATCAGAAAATGTTCATGCAGCGCACGTTTCACCTGATCGAAATTACCTCGCTCCGGACATTGGATGGAAACAACCAATCCCTTCTCCGGGAGAATCGTTGTAATCTGTCCGAATGCGCCATCAGCACGATAGGATCCTGGATATGGACTGATCCAGAACTGATAGCCATATCCTACATGCCAGAGATCTGCAGATGGCTCGAAGGTAAATTTCGGGGTGGACACCTCCTGCACCCAGTCCCTGCTGACAATCTGCTCGCCCTTCCAGTTACCCTCAGCCAGATAGAGCTGTCCCAGTTTCATCATCTCGGTACAAGTCAGATACATACCTCCGCCGCCATTCGGATGTCCCTGTGGATCATGCTCCCAGAGCGGCCATCCCATATCAAGGGGCTGGAATACCTTCTCATACAGATACTCTCCCATCCGCTTGCCAACGGCCCGTTCTACCATATGAGCAGCCAGAATACTGTCGGCAGAGGAATAGCAGAATGCACTGCCTGGCTCCACAGGAACCGGCTGTGCCATCATATATTTCTCATAATCCGGTGCGCTGACGCCCTGACGTCTGTCCTCATTCATCAGAAGTGCCTTACCAAAGCCACTGGACATGCAGAGCAGATGTTTCAACTGAATCTTCTCCAGATTTGGATCCGGATTTGAAGGAAGTTTATCTTTAAACACTTCCGCCACATGATCTTCCAGGCTTAGTTTTCCCTCTTCTATTGCGAGTCCAACTGCTGTTACCGTAAAACTCTTGGTATGTGAATAAATATTTCTCGGTGCATTTGCTGCGTAGTGCATCTCACAGAGTACCTTGTTCTCATCTCCGACACTGATAGCTTCCAGCGGCAGATTGTGGCTGCTGGCATAACGATGAAATTCCAAAAACTTCTCTTCCAGTAACATAATACCTCTATCCTTTCCGGCAAATCTCTGATGTCAGTCCGATATAACCGATGCGACGTGTCGCAAGGTTAAAACCAATCTATCTGACATCTCCAATCTGGTTCTATTATCTCATACACATCTCTGCATCTGTCGGCAGTGGCATCAGCGGTGCGGACGGCAGGGTCTGATACCAATAAGCAACACTGGTGTAATCATCGTAACGCGGTCCGGTCCAGCCCATGTTGTCGAGTGTCATACGAAACTTATTCTCAAAACGGATCGGGTCTGCAATATGGAAATGATACAACAGGAATCTCTGCTGTCCGTTATAGAATTCCCGGTTGTCTCCATAGATTGCATACATGCCTGTATATAAGCCGCTGAAGGTCTGATAGCTCTTGATGATGATGTCATTTCCAAATCCATAGGAACCGCCGAAGTAGTCTTCAGTTCCGGTATAGTGGATAGACGGATACGGATCATCGTCCAGATACATGCGGGCTTCGCCTTCTACCCAACAGGTATTGTTGCCATTCATACCAGTTGCCAGAGTCACACCGACAAATTGTCCCCTGCCTTCGATTCCGTCAACGATTGTGTAGGTACGACCCTTCTGAACCGGGTGCTCTTGACGATAGGTGGCATGGAAATAACCAGCCTCCGCCGGAATCTCCTGATAAGCTCCGGTGATAATATAATAGAGATTTTCATCCTTGTCACCACGGTTTTCCATTGTGATCCGAGCTCTCTTATGGAACGGCATCTCAAAATAGCTGTTATAGCCGCGACCAGGAGCTACCAGCATCATGGCAGAATTCAACACCGGATATTTGCCATCCCGGTCCACGAAATTTTCATCATAGGCACATCCGAAGAATGCAGAGAGCGGAGCTTCCACAGACGGATATTCCTGATCATCCCAATACATACGGATGATAAAATGGTGCCCTACATATCCGGTAAACCACATATGCTGGATCACACCCGGTCCTGCAGCATCTACCAGAGTTACGGTTTCCCCTGCAGGAATCGTCACGGTCGGACGAAGCTTGGTGCAGTCACCGCCCTGGGAACCACCTGCGCGTACACCGGTTGGATTCTCTGCGGAAAATGCAAACGTTTTGGAGTTCTGGATCATACAATAGTTGTTCATATTCTTCTCCTCTCTGATCAAACCTGGATCATCTGAAATTATTGCTTACTACGCTATCGCGTTTCTCTATTCACTATAAATTCACTATAACATTTATCTCCCATGAAGTGACGGAATTACAGAATCATTCCGTCTGCGCCTTCTCATTTTCTTCCCGGATAATCTCCTTTATTCAAGCGCTTAAACTGATTATACCATAAATCTATGAACAAAGTTTATCTGTAAAGAAAATTGATACAGAGTTTTTCAAAATCGGTCCATCTGCTCCCCGCAGGAACTTCTTTCACCACAAATCATATTCATTTTTATCGAGGACAGTCCGGTTAACAAATTCCAACCCGAAAGCTTTGATTTTATGTTGTCGCGGTACACTCGCGCAAAATAGGGATACAATGGGGGATACAAATACCATTCTCATTCCCCAAAAGCCTTGATTTTAAGCCACTTCAGACAAAAGTACGGATTCTGCCGTGACAGATGAAAAGTACTTTTATCATTGTTGCATAACCTCGCATTTCTTAGTTTTTCTTGGTCTTTCAGGCTTTATAAGCCTTTGTAAATTTTTGCTTTCTGGCATAACCTGGTTTATTTTCGCATAATATCGTCAGCAAAAGGTGTAAAATAAGGTGTATATTTTTCTATTTTACACCTTGCTATTTTCAATTAAAAATCGTAATTACACAATCTGAATCCGAGCAATTTCTTCCCTGGCATCCTCAAGATTTACATGCGTATATGTATTCAACGTTACGCTGATCCTGAGTGGCCCATCAAATATTGCAATGCTTTTGGATTCATTCCGGATTTTGCCATATTTGTGCAATAGGTGTGCCAGCATACATGCGGTGTAATGACAGGCATCTGTACTTTATAAATCATCATTTTGAACAAACGATCGCATATCTTAGAAATCATCAAGATAACTAATTCATACTCTGCGCGAATTCGTTTCAGATAAGAATCCAATTACAAAGCCCATCCTCAGTCCTTCCATCTTCTAATGTACACAAACTTCATTTGATTTTATAACAGAATAATCATGGACTGTGCATCCATCAAGCTTTTCTATCTTATTCTCAATATAATCTAGCAACTCTGTCCCATCCAAATATATATACATCTGTGGAGCAACAAATCCCGAAACATCACGTCTTAAAGCACCAAGTGAAATTTTTGTAGTTTCTTGAAATTCATTGATTTCCATAGCGTATCGATATAATTCTTGATACTTCTCAATACGAACAACAGCCGCTTTATCATTTTTAAACTCTTCTCTCCAGTCAGATAACAAATGTCGCTTACCTAGATATACTATGCCTTTAATTGCCTTAATTGGTGCACTCACATACATGTATGCCATAATTGGTTCATCTGGAAAGTTTCTTCTATGTTCAAATTTTTTCTTTCCTGATTTTATTTTCTCATATACTTCCGGTTTAAAACTTAAAAGCATTTTTCTCACTTATGACACCACCTTAATTCCATCTACATTCGATATTAAGAACTTCCATCGGCATACTAACAAATTGAACATCAAACTTAAGGCTTGGTTCGACCTTTGTGCTTGCATTGTGAATTCTAAAACTGAGTTGCCAACCATTATCAAGATACATTTCTACTGTATTATCACTGCCAGGTTTAAACTCAAGTGCCACAAGTCTTGTAGGCAACTTTACAATGGGTACTGTGATTGCAGATACTTTATTCTTCGCTGGCTTATTCAATGTATCATGCATATTAAATGTATGAATCATCGTAAGTCTCTTACTATCTTTGCTCACGACTTTATAATAATCTTCAATACCAATTAAATACTCAATCATTTTTCTCGGCATCATCTGATCTTTTTCATTTGCTCGATTTATTTCATCAATAAATGCTTGTAATAATGGAATGTATACTTTCTGACTCTTGTCTGTAATTTCAGACCATTTTGTACCATATTTTTTTCCCTGTTTCAACAAATCAAATACAGGCTCAACTGCCTCCCAATATTCGTCAGAACAAGGCATTCCAAACCATTCATTCCCAAAATCTAACTTATGACTTAATCTACTATGCTTAACTGCATCATGATTGTGCTTAATACTTAAACCAATTTCCCATTCAATATTTTTTCTCTTTATAACAATATCTCTAACATCACCTTTTACACCTTGACCATCTTTTTGAAATTCAAGAGTAAGCTCGTCACTATCAACTTCTGCCATTCTCGGCTCAAGTTCTAATACCATATCAATAGCAGCCCCAGCAGATGTCATAAATATTTCCTGCATATCTTCATCCATTAAAGACCATGCTTTTTCATTTGCTACCAAACTGGAATTCTCAACAATTCTTGTTTTTCTTAACTCAGCTATTGCTTTATATAAAGTTTGCATCCAAGCATATTCATAAGCTCTACCTTGATCATTACTCTTTGTGCTCACTTTCTTCTCATTAACCTCCTTTGCATCAATAACCTCTCTGTCGATTTCAACAGAAGAGCCTTTTCCTTCAAGATACAATTTAATTGCTATCGCAATCTCATACGCTAAATTCACAGGAACCGCATTACCGATCATCTTATATGCGGTATTGGTATCGTTATATATAAATTTAAAATCATCCGGAAAACCCTGCACTCTCGCAACTTCGCGAATTGTCATTCTTCTATAAAGATGCTCTTTGCCTTCCACAAATCTACAGTCATTAGTTCCAACTTTTACCATTTTAGGAGCTTGTGGATGTAATTGACATTGACGTCCAGATGCTTGAACTGTATATGCCTGTTCATCCCAACTCTTCACACGATTACGGCTCATAAAAATAGGCGAATATGCACCTGTAAAATATTCATTATTATTTATTGCTTCTGGATTGTGTCGGTTCTTTTCCCCGGAAGGAATTGCCGTATCTTGTAAATCCCAAATTATGTCACGCAAGGTAATTTTCTTAGAATCATCCTTTGTTGAACCTTTAGGAAAACCAAATTCTATATTTAAATCTTTTCTGAATCCTATATAAAATACTCTTTTTCTCTCTTCTGCAACACCATAATCTTTAGCATTAACTAATGTAAAAGAAACATCATACCCTGCTTCATCAAATAATTCCAAAATGTTCTGAACAGCAATTGAATGTCTATTTGCAAGCATTCCGCTTACATTTTCTGCCAAAAAAAACTTTGGCTGAAACTCTTTTAATATTCTTATATAATCAAAAAACAACTGTCCTCTTGCATCCTTAATTCCCTTAAGAGAACCTGCTTCTGACCATGACTGGCATGGAGGTCCACCTATAATACCATCCACTTCTCCATCTATATATTGCGCTATATCCTCCTTCGTAACTTGTCTTATATCACCCTCAATTAAATGTGTATTAGTATGATTAACCTTATAAGTTTCCCATATTGTTTTATCAAATTCATTAGCTACAGGTATATTAAATCCAGCTCTTTCGAAACCTAAATCAAGTCCTCCACATCCACTAAACAGGCTAATTACATTCATCGAATCTTACTCCTTCATTCTTATTCTTTTTTATTATTTTCGCCGCTTCGATAAGTGCCGTTCTTCGCACAAATTCACTATATGAAGCATATGCCTCTAATCTAGCAGCCTGCTTGAATTTATCTAATTCTTCTTCGCTCACTCGTATGCTTATTGATATTGATTTTTTCACTCTTGAACACCTCCAACTAGCTATTAGTTTATCTTATGTAGCATGTCAATGTCAATACATTGTATCACGAACAAGAGTTCTTTTAGAACAAAAAATCTGATGTATTATCAGACACCAGATTTTCAAATCATTTAACTCAATTCTTCTATATTCAAAATATCAATTGTCTCAAGAAGTGTTTTCGCATAATCAAATGCTCAAGTCTTGAGAAACCCTTGGTAACTTATCTCTATTTGAATTAGCATATGTTCTTAAAAATCTCATTGCATTAATATATTTTTCATCAGTTTGTAAATCTTCTGATTCTTCAGCAAGAGACATCGGTAACGAAATATCACCTAATTTAGAACTAATCCATTGATGATACTTTAATTTAGAAATATCATCAATGATATTGTCAGCAAAACGAAAAATTATCGTTGTTGGCATACCTCCCAATTCTTTATACATTTTTTCTTCATAACTCTTTCCTAATCCACGAGTTATATATATAGTCATAGTGTGACCTCCTTAAAATGTATTTACACCATCGGGTGCATAACTACATCCTAAGGACATATATTAAAGGTTTCCACTATCGGAATAACGGTTTCCTCAAAAACGGATTTTCAGTTTCCAAGCTCCGGACAATAGGGACACGGAAGCCGGATTATTCATTTAGTGATTCTATAGCATTCGCAGTATAAAAGGCAGTACGGACATCTTTGGAAAACTTGAAGATTGGAGAAATAGCATCCCAATTGTCATGCCAGCGATTCATAGCACTTGGGTATTGTCCGGACCATTTCTTTGTCACAGTTTCTAACTGCTTTCTAGCAGCTTCTTCGCTTGCAGATGTATAGATTGTCTTTAAATTCTTTGCAAAGGCTTTCATATCTTTGTTTGCAACATATTTCAGCGTATTTCTCACCATATGTACAATACAACGTTGTTGCTCTGTTTTAGGAAAAGGCTGTAGAGATTGCATCCTTGATTCCTGTTAATCCGTCTGAGCAGAGAATGAGGATATCCTGAACTCCTCGATTCTTCAAACTGTTCAATACAGAAAGCTAGTACTTACTACTTTCATTTTCGCCTACTACAATGCATAAAACTTCTTTCATGCCATCTTCATTGATACCAAGTACCACATATGCTGCCAGCTTTCTGATTACACCATCATCACATACAGAGCAGTGTACAGCATCAATAAAAACGATTGGATACACGGGCGACAAAGGACGATTCTGCCATTCTTCGATTTTAGGAAGGAGCTTATCTGTGATATCAGATACCATTCCTTCACTTACTTCAAAGCCATAAATATCCTCTATCCAACGCTTTTGTTCCTCTTTTTAATAAAATCACCAGATATTATTTATTAATACCTGAAGTTGTAATGACTCTAACTGTTCAAAAAGTTCATTATGCAAATCCAACAAACATAAAATTCTTTGTCTGTCTATTAGGCAAGTATGTATATCTGTTAATTGTTCAAATTTCCCCGATGCATTATGACAATAAAAAGGAACATACATATATCTCCAAAATGGAGCTATTGGATCTATTCGAGTTCTCCACGTATCACTATTTATTGATTCTTGTTTATTAATCCATTCATCGTAACTACAAGTGCATTGTGCTAGTGCAACAGGTATATGTGATGCCTCATCTAGTTTCAAAAATGAAACTATGTCTAATCCTGCATCACCTGCTTTTATCCGATCATATCTTTTATCCGCATCCATTGTTTTCGTTGTCTGTGCGCCCAAAATTTCTGCTAATTGTTCTATTCGCGAACGTAAATTCCCATGAAAAAGATTAGTATCTCTTGTTGTTCCAAACAACTCTGTTCGTGCATCAACCGGTACTAGTAATCTCATAAACGGACAACAGTACTTTTCAAATGCATGTGTTATTTTTTGCATCGAAGATTGATCCATAAATGATAAACTTGAACATAGCAACAAATAAATGTAATGCAAATGTTTATTTTCCAAATTATCTTTTAAAACAATACACCGATCATCTTCAATGTCAAATGGGTAATACTCTGGATGTTTTGATTTTCTATATTTTATAATTTCATAATAATTACCTATGACGCTACTTAACTTATCATATTTTAAAGAATGCTCTGCCTCGCCACGTTGTAATTCATCTAAATCTTCATCAATAAATATATCAAGCACATCATCTTTAGAAACCAAATGATCATCCATATATAAACAACGTAATTCAATATAATCCGCCCATCGGTTTATCTCGTTCTTACTCCACTTTGGTACTTTTAATTGTTTATCTGTCTTTATCATAATTATCATTTATTTTCCAAGCAATTTTTTTAGCTGTGCAAGCGTTTCTGGGTCAGATGCTAATTGCTGTAAAAGTTCTGAATTACTATTATCTTTTCCAAAGTTTGCTTCTAAACCACCTGAAATAGTTTTCAATAAACGTTCAATATCTTCTATTAATTCTTTTGCTTCAGGAGGTTCTTCGCTAAGTTGCTCGATTCCTTCTTTTGCCTGCTTTAATTGCTGTTTTGCTTTTTTTAACATGTCAATAAAAGCATCACTGGGTGCCGACGTATATAGTAATGCTTCCTCTATACTACTTCCCTTTTCTAATCGTTCTAACGCCAATGGATATTCTGTTATTTTTGCCAAATCAGAAATCTGTCTTGATTCTTTAACAACACTTTTCCCAGGGAAGAACATCCAAGTGAATATTTTTTTATAATTTTCTTCATTTAATGTATCCAAAGAGGGCTCATTTGACTCTGAAATTCCTAGATACTTTGAAATCCCATAATATCCTAATGCTGTGGTTAGCCACGAAAAACTAATATCCTCTTCTTTAATATCAGCACCATAATACGCTTTATCATTTGCTTTATTATATAATTTTAAAGCTGTATGCAGTTTATATACATAATCAGAACGACTACCAATCATTTTTGCCAATTTTTGATAAATCTTTTCTTGTGGTATTGATTTAATATGAATCTGATACAATTGATCAAGGTAACGTGCTTTTTCCAAGGCTCCCCAATCTTTTACCCCCGTTATATGTCGATACCCTAAATAATCCAAAACATCTTCACGGCTAGCATATACAATGCAAGGTACTTCTTCCGGAATATATTTTGCACCAGAAACAACTGAATTTATCAATTGTATCCTAACTTTAGTTAATTCTGAATCATTTAATAACTTTAATGCAGCTAAACGTCTATTTCCTTCTACAACAATATATTTATCCGTTCCTTCTTTTACTACCAATAATGGCTCAGCTTCTGAATATCCCGTCTCTCCTATAGAAAGCATCAATTCTGTAACATTACCATATTTAACCATATAATCTATAACTTTATTTTCATCTGTTACTCCCTGTAATCGCATTGGCAATCTTGGATTTTGAGCATCAAATTTTAGATTATTAAGTTTAATCGTTATTTTTTCTTTATTAGCCATAAAAACCTCCCGCATTCTAAATTATTAGTAGACACTATTATGATTACTGCAGCCATCAAAAGCAACTATCTATCCCTGCATCGTTCAAAAATCTAACTTTGTGTCAAATGAATTATTGACCGTTGAATTTTATAGACATTGCTACGAAATTAATATAAATATCATAGCACAAAATATCCTTTATTACTATATGTAAAACTTTATATATTATGAAAAAACAAGGTTTCTTACGTCACTCTTTTGAACTATACCGATCCGATCTTCCAAAGGTGTAAATTATTCGTCAATCATCAAAAATCCTTTAAACTCAAGGCTTTTGCCCATTTCCTTAAACACTGCCGTGGAAGATGAAAAGTACTTTAATCATAAAATTCTCCTGTTCTGAAATGCCATGTAATGCCGAGTTTTGCGTTGGTTTATCGGCTTTTCATGGCATCGTATTTTTCTTGTTTATAACTACACTTTTTGCAAAACACTTCAAAATGATGCAATTCAAAGCAATGTGTAGTAGTCAAATCGTAGTCAGTTAAGGGGGTTCAGACTACTGATGGGGGTGTGCATTATTTAACGAAGGAGGGGGCTGAAATAGGCATACTCTTGTATTATCGTCTATAAAAACTAAAATATCAATTTGGGGCTGTTGCTCTAGTTTCAGTTACACAAACTGGAAGTTGTCAGCATCCTTCTTTTTTATCTTTTATATCGTCTTTTAACGATTTGAT
>OBCI01000033.1_pt1 | contig 48171 bp, 40 predicted proteins | sample 1495881 | NCBI WGS metagenome assembly OBCI01 (sample SAMN03418262, study PRJEB22391) | human gut metagenome | biome: human-gut; feature: organic feature; material: feces | host: Homo sapiens | place: Tanzania | collected 2013-01 | reverse complement strand
GGCGCGTTTCGACGGTTTCGTCAAGCATAGAAAATCTAAAAGCATAATTCCTACAGTATCTTGGCAGTGTAGCGTAGCTCTCACGAGAGTGTATGCGTTAGCCGGTCACATGGAATGAAGCCCCTCACACTGTGCCAAAATATAGCCTGAAATATAATTTTTTTGAAAAAATATGATTTAAATGCAATAAATCGGTTAAAATTTGGTTAAAATTGCTAAAAAAGGCGAAAAAAATTATACAGCAATGATACTATTGTACTAGAAAATAACTTGCAATATGCTTTGATTTATGGTACAATGAGCGCATACAAACCAAAGAGATGCTGATAGGGCACAGCTCTTTGCACAAAAAACCATGTTATAATGAAAAGGAGAAAAGAACTATGGTAAAGAATGTATTTAAAAAGTTAGGAAAGAAACAGAAGAACAACAAAGGTTTCTCTCTCGTAGAGCTTATTGTTGTAATCGCCATCATGGCAGTGCTTGTAGGTGTACTTGCTCCACAGCTTATGAAATATGTTGAAAAGTCAAGAGAAGCTACGGATATTCAGAACTGCGATAGTATTGCATCAGCATTAAAAGCTTATTATGCTGATAAAGAGGATCAGACAGCTTCTGTTACAATTAATGTTACAAGTACTGGTGTGTCAGAAACTAGTGATCCCGCAGTTAAAGATGCAGGAATGGTTAAAACTAAATTGAAAGGTAAGAATTGGACAAAAATAGCTATTACATATAAACCAGCAGATGGAAGCATTGAATATGCTATTACGGAAGATACGACGAATAAGCCTTATTATAAAATAGAGGATAACAAATTTGTAAAACAGTAGAAATTAAGGACCACCAACCATGACCACAGAACTGATACCCATCTACATCTTAATATTTGCATTCGGTATAGTTATAGGCAGTTTCCTAAATGTCTGTATCTACCGCATACCGCAGCATGAGACAGTGGTGACCGAAAGGTCCCACTGCATGAGATGCGGGTATCAGCTCGCGTGGTACGATATGGTGCCGGTTTTTAGCTGGCTGTTTCTTCGTGGCAGATGCCGCAAGTGCAAAGAACCGATATCACCTCAATACCCTATTATTGAGGCGTTAAACGGTATATTATACATAATAGTTTTTGCAGTAAATGGACTTGAGCTTACGAGTATCATCTACTGCTTTCTTACATCTGCACTCATAGTTCTGAGTGTGATAGACTGGAGAACATATGAAATTCCATTCGGAATCAATATATTTATACTGGTACTTGGAATCCTGCATGTGTTTTTAGACCATGATAACTGGTCTGAATATGTGATAGGATTCTTTTGTGTCAGTTTATTCCTTGAACTCCTTCTTCTTGTAAGTGGAGGAAGAGCCATAGGTGGCGGAGACGTCAAGCTCATGGCATGTGCTGGCCTTGCGATAGGCTGGCAGAATATTACATTAGCATTTTTCTTAGGATGCATCATCGGTTCCGTGATACATCTGATTCGTATGAAAGTAACAAACGCAGGCAACAGGCTTGCGATGGGACCGTACTTGGCAGCCGGAATATTTATTTCGATGCTATGGGGTGAGAAAATGATATCGGCATATTTGACACTCGCAGGCTTTTGAAAAGTGTGTTATAATATAGCGTACTTAGTATAAAACAGGTAGTACGACAAGCAGTGAGAAAAAAGCAGAGAAAACACAGATATGCCGAAATATATATATAGAATGTTTGTAACTGAACAGTTATGAATGTTTTACAGATGTATACAGTGTAAAACAAAGACAAACACGGAGGACTAGGTTATGGCAAATAGGGTGCTCGGTATTGAAATAGGGGAGAACCTTACCAGAGTAGTTGAGATTGATTACAAAGCAAAAAATCCCAAGATTTACAATATGTTCGGCTTTCCGACACCACCGGGGATGATTAATGATGGAGTGGTACAGCCGGATGGGATGTTTCGTTCTATCTTATACAGTAAGCTGAAGGAAAAGAAGATTTCCACCAAAAAAGCTGTTTTTGTTTTAAATTCAGCGCGTATAGCAAGCAGGGATATTGAGCTTCCGCTTGTTAAGGAAAAGCAGCTTAGGGAAATGATTGCAATGAATGCATCGGATTATTTTCCGGTGGATTTGAGCCAGTACAAGCTGGTACATCAGATTATAGAGAAGATTGACAGACCGGAAGAAAAGAAATTACGTCTTTCGGTTATTGCTGTGCCTAATGATCTTATTTTGTCGTATGGTGCTCTTGCAGCTGATTGCAGGCTGCAGCTTGTAGCACTTGACTATAGTGGAAATGCCATCAAGCAGCTCATGAGAAGAGAGATTCCCGGAGATGTGAAGGTGACTGTCAAGGTGGATGAGGTTTCTACCACACTGACTGTAATGGATGGAAGCATGGTAAAGCTGCAGCGCAATGTCAACTATGGACTTGCTGATGCTATAGAGGAGATTCAGGATAGTGAGCTTTTCGGAGAGTATCTGTCATTTACCGATGCAGTTGATGTGGCACGCAGAAAGACCTGCCTTGCAATAAGGCCTGATGGCACAGTACCTGATGAGCCGGCGGGCGGCGGCATGGATCCTATGGGACATGAGATTGATTCGGAGCGCTTTAAGAAGCTTCGCCTGAATGTGTCATACTCACTTTCAAATCTGATAAGCAGTCTCGGACGAGTGATAGACTATTATCAGTCGAGAAACTCAGATACTCCTATCGAGAGAATTTTCCTCATTGGCTTAGGTGCTGATTTCAGCGGACTCTCAAAGCTTTTGACCAATGAGCTGAATGTCAAGGTGGTTCCGCTCCAGCAGTTTGACGGCATACATGTGGCAAAGAGCATAAATCTCGCAGAGGCAAAGCTTGCAGAGTATTTCAACTGTGTCGGATGTTCACTGAACCCGCTTGATATACTTGACAGTAAGAAAAACAAGGGAATCGGTGCTCCGATTATGGCAGGAACAGCTGCCGGTGCTATGCCATCCGGCGGTGCACAGGCAGGGATGCAGGGGAATCCACCTGTCGGTCCTGATGGGAAGCCTCTTCCGGTACCGGCAGGGGAGAAAGCCGAAAAGCCGGTTTCTTTTGCGGTGCAGCTTCTTATTTTTGGCTTGTGTGTGGTAGTTGCAGTTGGTATTACGGCATATAGCATTTTTTCAAATCTTGTTTTAACTTCAGACAATATGACGCTTAAAGCACGTGTTTCTGATTTATCATATGCACAGAATATATATGATGTGTACAACCAGACCAAGAAGGACTATGACTGGACTAAGCTTCTTGAGAGTGCCTCATCCAACAAGAATGATGAGATAACGGACTTCGTGGATGAGCTGGAGCAGAAGCTTCCGTCAGAGGCCAAGCTTGTGAATATGTCTGTTACGACAGATGGTGTTTCGATGACCATAAAGACAGGCAGCAAGGATATAGCGGCTGATGTGATTGCACAGCTTCGTACATTTGAGAGTATCATGGTATCCAATGTGTCAACCATCACGGAGGAGGTTGATGAGACCGGTGCTTCAAAGGTTCAGTTCACAGTAGATTGCACATATGTAAAGGCTGATGACAGTGCTGCTTCTGAATCGGGGGATGGCACAGGCAGTGAGCCAGCTGATACATCAAAAGATGCGTCATCACAGGCACAGACGGATAGTAATTCGTCATCAGATACAGACAGTACAAATCAGTAGGGGGTGTTAGGATGTCAACGAGAGATAAAAAGTTACTTATTATATTAGCGGGTGTTGCCATTTTAGCACTGACATATTTTTTGATTTTTATTCCACAGTCCAATAAGAGGGATTCACTCAAGAGCGAAAATATGAATCTGAAATCACAGTACAATCAGCTTTCAGCACTTGCGGCAAAGGCGGATGACTACACAAAGAAGACAAAGGATATGTCTGATGCCATGCAGCAGGTGTATGACAATTTTCCTTCATATTTACAGATTGAAAACGGCATCATGGATGCGGTTGCTATTGAGAAATCTACCAATACAAATATTACAGAGCTTACAGTCGGCTCACCGACAGCTATTGATGTGAATAATCCGACAGGTGAAGCCGGTACAGATTCTTCGTCAGGAAGCAGTTCAGACAGCAGTACCACGGATAGCAGTAATGCAGACAGTTCGCAGAGCTCTCAGACCGCTGATGGCAACAGCTCACAGTCACAGACAGGCGATGGCAGTGCAGCTGATGGCAGCACATCATCAAGCTCTGCAAAGTCTACGGTTACAGGCTATCAGCTTTATGATGTCAGCACAGTTATGGCATTCAAGACAGAGTATCATGGGCTTAAGGCTATGCTCGGAGAGGTGATTGGTTCATCACAGAAGAAAACTATCAGCACGCTCAATGTGAGCTTTGATGATTCGACAGGCAAGCTGACAGGTGAGATGCTTGTGGATTCATATTTCCTGTATGGACTTGATAAGCCATATGAGGCACCATACATACCTGCAGTACCACATGGTACAAATAATCTGTTTGGTACAACAAACTAACTGATTAATCATAAATATTAAGTGTTAGATTATTGAGCTATGAGATAACAAAATACAAGAGGGGAGGAAGCAGATTTGAGAAAGCTAAAAAACGATGATCGAGGAGTAACACTTGTGGAGATTATTGTGTCAATTGCTATTCTCGCAATAATCGTGCTTCCTTTTTTGAGTGCATTTGTCACAGCCACAAAGACCAATGTGAAGGCAAAAAACGAGATGAATGCCACACATCTGGCGACAAATATTATGGAGGGTATCGAGAAGAACTCCATGAAGACACTGGCGTATCAGTTCAACTATCCGTCAGAGTGCTTTGACGTGGCGGACGGCTTTAATATATCAGATGGAAGCAGTGCATGTGAGCTTCTTAAGAAATCAGATAAGTTTGATAATGTAAAGAGGCTTGAGGATATCAGTGCTGAGATTGTAAACAAGGACGATGTCATCACTAGCTGCATCCATAAGACTGACGCAAAAGCTAAAATAGGCGATGCATCGCTTTGGAATTTCAGGGAGTCGGATGCACACAAGTATTATTTCTATATGTCTGGTGTGCAGTCAGGCACAAAGAAATACAATGCTCTTGTGACAGTGGATGCAAAATCGGACGCAGAGTCGGACAATAAGGTTAAAAAGTACAACATGGACGAGGTGGCAGATATGTCCGCTATGGACGTAAATTTCGACTGCATGAGTGCAGACAAGTATTCTGCTATAAATATTATATCTGCATTTAATAATATGCCGGGTGTAAGCGGCATCACTCAGCAGGATATCAAAAGAACTATCACCATAGATATAGAAAAGTATGGAGCTTCGAGTAATAAGGCTACCAAGGTTACGGTGTCGTATTCATATTCTATCAATAAGAATGGAGTAAGAAAGACTTTTCCGGATCCGAATAGTGCACTGAAGGATGATTATACCATGGTGATTTACGACAATTCTTCAGATACTGTGAACCATAATCTGAGAAATGTCTATCTGTTTTACAATCCATGGTACACATCTACAGGAGCACTTTACAATACCTGCAACGATGTCATTATAATCAATAATAAAGGCAAGCTGGACTGCACGGTAAATATTGTAAAGCAAAAGACTATATCGGATCAGTCAGAGTTGAGCATGAAGGAGAGTACATATAAGGCATATGTGAAGGTAAGTGAGCCGGGAAATCGTACAGGTCATGCTTATACTCATATAGCCACCAATCTGAATGTAAATATGGGAGCACCGGATAATCCACTACAGCCCGATCAAGCTATATATGGCTTTAATAACAATGTAATTCAGAATGATGTAAAGGCAATTGTCGATATAAAGAATCTGACAAAAAGCAATGCATCTGAAAGGCTGTATGATGTGAAGGTGGCTGTATACGAGAGCAAGGCTTCACTGGATGATATATTTAATGATAAAGACCCGGTTGTTACGATGACCGGAAGCATGGGGTATTAATTATGAAGCGTAATGATAACCGTGGTGCTTCCTTTGTGATGGTTGTAGTTGCAATGGCTATAGTGGCTGTTTTAGCTGTGACTGTGCTGTGGATAGCGCTTATGAACCTCCAGATGAAGGTGACGGATAAAAAAAATACAGATAACTTTTACTCGGCAGAGGGTGTGCTGGATCAGATATGCACAGGTCTGCAGGGAGATATTTCCAAGGCTTACTCAGCAGGATATACCAAGGTTATGGAGAATTACTCTGACAGCAGCATAAATGAGGCAGGCAGACAGAGCAGCTTTGCGCAGGAGTATCTGAAGAGCTTAAAGACCAGTCTGGAGTATGACAGCACAGGTATGACCTTTAATAGGGGAAAGCTCATACAATATGTAGACCCGAAGCTTCTCGAGAAAAAAGACAATCAGCCACATGCTATTATCAAATCGACCAATGCCGATGTATACGGCAATGGACAGCTCAAGGTATACCAAAACCGTGTCGTGCTGAACGGACTAAGGGTAGAGTATACCGATGAAAAGGGATTTAAATCAATAATAGAAACAGATATTTCTCTGGGAGTTCCATCCATGAGCTTTACAGCATCGGGAGGAGTTCCGGAGCTTTTTACGTATTCTCTTGTAGGAAATGAAGGACTGAAAATTACATCAGGACTTAATAAAGTAAATCTATCCGGCAATCTCTATGCCGGCTGTGAAAATGCGGCAGACACAGGAACTTCTACTACGAGTGTTATTATTCCAAACAATGCCACACTTGACGTAAAGGATACCAGCTATATGATTGCAGAGGGCGATATAGAGGTGGGAGACTTTGCCGGAAAAGATACTGCTACGATAAAAAAGAACATGGCGGGGGTACACAATAACAGTACACTTTCTGTTGATTCACAGTGCCAGCTGTGGACAAGCAATATAAATGTAAATGGTGCAGCAGTCAATCTGGATGGCATGACATATGTGGCAGATGACATGACCTTAAAGGGTACAGGCTCAAAGGTCACACTTGGAAAGAATAATAAGAATAACAATGCGAAGTACGTCGGATTTGGCAATGGAGGCGATGATAAGGAAAATCCTGTCGCAGGCGATAGCTCTGCTATTATTATAAACGGCAGGGAGGCATCTCTTGATATGTCAAATATCAGGGAGCTTATGTTAGCAGGAACTGCATATATCAATACCCAGGCTATTGTAAACTCAAGTAGAGTGGGTACAGAAAACAGCAATGTGGGCATGGGTGAGTCAATCTCTGTAAAGGGTGACCAGATAGCATACCTTGTGCCGCCTGAGTGCATAGGCACAAGTGGAAATGGTGCGGATGCCAAATCGCTTTACAACAAGAATCCACTTTCCTATAAGGAGTACAAGGATATTACTGCAACCGGACAGGATCAGACAAAGTATACTGAAATAAATGCCAATGTGGTCAGCACAAAGACAGGCAAGGCGCTCTCGGCATATCTGCCGGAGAAAAAGACAATCGATAACTGTATAAAGAAGGTCTTTGTTTCTTCTACCGGTAAGAATGATGATGGACTTGTATACTATTATGTCAATCTGCCAACGAATAAGGCTGCTGAGTATTACAGAGACTATTTTGGCGCAGACAGTGACAAGCTCAATAGATACACTAAGTTCTATACTGACAGCATACAGGTAAATGAGGCAGCAAGCATCTATACTGCCGGCAATTACAGCATCTACGATGGCAGCAATTTAAGCCTTTTGAAGGGCATAGCTGATGGTGTGGACATGGATGCACAGTCAGATGCCTTACAGCGCACATATACTGCACTAAACTCAAAGCTTTTGACGAATTATGCGGATTTACCGGCAAATGCAGCAAGTGTTTCGCTTTTTACAAATATAGTTAACAATACCAATTTGCTGAAAATAGTGCCAAGTTCCGGTAATAAACATATATTTGAGACTGAGTATCAGGGAAAAAAATACCAGGCAATTGTCAAAAACGGCGACTACACATATGATGCAAATGACAAATCACACAATGTGGATATAATTGTTGCTACGGGAGATGTGACACTGAATGATGACTTTACAGGTACCATAGTTGCAAAGGGCAGGATAATTGTAAAAAAAGACCAGTGCGAGATTGATAATGGTACTCAGGAGGTATTTAAGGCATTGCTTCTTGAAAAGGTAAGTGATGCAGACGATGCACTGCACCTGTATGATGTGTTCATGGACGGTGCCAACTATCTGGGTAATGTTTCTTCTTTTTCAAATAAGAAGGAGGCAGATACAAAAATAGATTATGCTACGCTCATTACATACCAGAACTGGACCAAGGAGTAGAAAACAAGCGGCTTTTAAGGCGCAAAACAGCTGCGAAATATTTATATTTGACAAATTTTGACGATATATACAAGGGAGGAATCCAATATGTCTGTAAAAGAAAAAAAGAATAATGGTGGTTTCTCTCTGGTAGAGCTTATAGTAGTGATAACGATATCTGTCGTACTCATAGGTGCGGCAACCATATCCATTCGCTCGGTAATGGGTGTTGAGGTGAAGCAGTGTGCCAGAAATATTGAATCGATAATTAATAAAACAAGAGTCACCACTATGGGAAAGGACAGTGCAGTTCTTGAGATATATAAGGATGCATCAGATGGTGCCTACTATTATAAGACGACTATAAATGGTACGGAATCTGATCCAAGTAAAATCGGAAAGAGCAGGATTGATGTATACTATTCCATGAATGATGATTATACCGGCAAGACACAATTGAACGGCTCAGACAATATAGTGCTTCAGTTTGACAGAAGCTCAGGTGCACAAAAGCCTGATGCCAATGGTAAGTACTGCAGCCGTATCTGGATTCAAAAAAACAGCACTGAGAAGGTTATCACGATATACAAGGAGACCGGTAAGGTGATATGTGAGTAATTTACATAGTTTAATGATGAATATTTTATTTTGACGCAAGGCTGTTATAAGGTTGTATGATGAAATCGGAGAGGAAGATGAACCATGAAACTTTTAAGGCGCATGAATAAATCAAATAATAGGAAAAACAGTGGCTTTACACTTGTTGAGCTTGTCATTGTCATGGCGATAATGGGAATACTCGGACTGGCTGTTACAGGCTTTATCGGTACGAGTACGAAGCAGTATAAGTATGCTACAAAGGACGTAGATTTACAGTATGAGGCACAGCTTACGATGAATCAGATAGGAGACCTGATAATTGATGCGCAAAAGGGTGTTAAGTATGAGCCTGCTACAGTGGCAGCGCCGGTGGAGGTGGCATCAGCAGAACCCAAGGCCGGTTATGTTGCAACTGCATCAGCAGAAGATGCGTCATCCGAAGAAGCATCATCTGAGGAAACATCATCCGACAGCAAGCTGATTATCTACAACAAGGATTGTACATACAATATCATATACAGACCGTCAGAGCACAAAATTTATCTGCGAAAGGATACACTGGATCCTGCAACAGGTGCGGTGAAGGCAGATGGTCAGGGCAAGGAATCTCTTATGGCAGAAAATGTCACAGGCTTTACCCCTGATTTAAGCGAGGCAGAAAGCAAGAACTCTGTCGGAATTGTCGTGGACTTTAAGGCAGGAGACAAGAAGTATACATCAAAACAGAACTTCACTATGCGAAATAAGGTACCGACAGGAGCAGATGTGGAGTATGTGGCACCGGCAGAGCCTGAAGGAATAAGGATATATTACAAAGGCAAGGATGTAACCAACGGAACAGTATACTATGAGATGAAGAAAAATCAGAATAAATTAAAGTTTACTGATAAGATTCTGGGTGGAAAGTATGACTCAAAAAATGTAACGTGGGATCATTCCGGAACCAAAAATGGTGGAAACTTTAATGCTAATGGTGATGTATATAATGTAGAACTTATGGATAATGAAACTACAGATCAATTTGTTATCACAGTAACATCCAAAGACGATACGTCATTGACGGCAAAGGTAACTGTAAACGTAGCACATCCAATCAATATTCTGCATTGTGATGCAGATAAGCATTTCAATTTAGGACAGACGCATCAATTGTTTATTGATGAATGGGAGTTAAAAAATTCTTCATTAAATGGTAAATATCAGGTTAAGGATTTTGTATGGCATATGGAGGTAGAAAGTGTCAGCTCAACAGGTGCAACCGAGCACAAGGGAGATATATCCTTTAGAATGGGCGATGATGGCAAGCTGATTTATGGACCGGAGGGCAATGGTGAGCCTGATGGAATATTTAAGTTTAGTTCAAATGAGATTGCAGGAGAAACAGGAGCACAAGGTAAGCCAGATGATCCTAAATATAAGAACTATCTTAATTATTATATTTTAGGTTATAATAAAGAAATGCATATCACTCTCGGAAATGATTTTCTTACCGGAGAGAAATTAAATATCAGCGTCTGGCTTGGACTTGAGGATATGCCGGAGTTTAAGTCAAATACAATTACGTTTTATACATATTAAGAAACAGAGTAGTTTTTTACAAAGGAGCAATCGCAATGAGCAAATTAAGAAAAAAAATAGTGGTTCCAATATCACTCACACTTACAGGATGTCTCGTTGTGGCAGCTTTTGTGCTGAATAACAGCCTTACAAAGGTCGATGCAAATGTAGCGTTCAATGGAATATCGGATATAGTCAGCTCACATGGCAAGGACAAGCCCTTCAATATAGTGGAGGTGGTGCCTGACAAGAAAATGGCATCCATTGGCTATCTGATCGACGGTCAGGAGCCTGACGATTGGTTTGGAACACTGTCAAAGATGTCTGATAAAGATGGTGCCGGTGTAAAAAACAGGTCTGCCTATATGGAAGGTCTGAAAACAAAGCTTGCACATATTACTACCGAGAAAAAGGATAACACAAAGCCTCTTTACTATGAGCCGTATGAGGAGAGCTATGTCAGTCAGGGCGATGACTGGACAGAGCTTGCCCTTGTAGATATGGACAGAATAAACAAGGGTACCACCGGTTATAAGATGACAGAGCAGGCGGAGGGAGATTATAAGTTCAATACTGATTACCAGCTTGCAGTAAATGAAGAGGGACTGCCTACAGGTCATTACAGACAGAATGTTGACCATTATGTTTTCATGCAGGGCGAGGATGAGACGGAAGATGGCTCTGAATCTGTGGATACAGGAAAAAGAGGTTACTACAGTGTTGCGTTTACTGCAGTCAAATTGCCGGATGGCATGACAAATACCCAGTATCTGGTAGAGACTGATAATTCACAGAAAGCTGATGGAAATACAGACAGCGGTACAGATGGTAACATCGATAGCAGCACAGACAATACGACAGATACAGGCACAGGTGACGATACCGTTGAGAAGCATGTGGTTTATTCTATAAAGAGCGCATATGCCATTTTTTCTGCTGAGAGCATGCAAAACATAGCAAAATATGATCCAAAGGCATATATTTATAGAAAAGACAATTCAGATATCACATCACCATATGAATTTGTTGAAAGAGCTGACCGGATGGCAAGTCTGCCTGATGGCAGTAAGCCGGATTATGAGAAGTATACATACTGTACGGTTGAGATGGAGTATGTGCCTGCAGATAAAATCACTGATGACGAGACCTACTACGAGGTGGACACTGATGTACCTATTGAGTTTAATTACGATGAGACCGGCGAGTATGGAGCAGTGCTTGATTCACAGAATCCATACGAGAAGATAGATGGTGGCACACCGGATAATCAGCCGGCAGGCAAGACCGGCGCAGATGATATTTCGGATGATGCTTCAATAGCTGATTCTGCTACAGAGAATAATGATGGTAACACAGGCAGGGTAATCCTCACAGATACAGACGGATATTTTGATATAGTTAAGGACAGCCAGACATATACCTATGTAGGTAAGGGAAAAGGTGACTATATAATGGAGGCTGATAAAAATGGCTCGCTTGATTATCCTGTAAATACTACACACATATATTATAAGGGTGGTTTCAAGAACAATAACTGGTTCAGAAACGGTGTATTTAATCAGGAGGGCAAGACAGGCGATGATGATAAGACTGCCAATATGACCTTCAAGGTAAAAACGGTCACACCCAAGGAGCTTGAGCAGATAGATGTGTCAACAATTGATTTACTCTATCTTTCCGGCTCAAAGTCCGTTCTTTCAAATGATTTAGGAAACGATGCTGCAACATATAATACTGATAATGACATTTCATGGGACAAGGTAAAGCAGATAGTCCAGCGTGTACACCAGAGTGGTATCATGATGCCTGTTATAGTGGATAATGGTATTGTGTGGCCTATTTCAAGTGCAGACTATTCTAGCAACATTAAAAAGCTTGCAGGTCTTTTGAGCTGTAACAATTTCAGCTCCTTGAATTTTACTAAGGACTCAGCTGATAATTTTATTAACTGGTATGATGGAAATGTCATAAAGTATCATAGAGTTGACAGTTCAACTCATACACATGGCTATGTAATTGGCAACGAATATGTCATTCCACGAAACTATAGTCCTGATAAGGATGTGCCATTTGTTTTAAGAGATGATTTTGCTTCTGCATTTATTGCAAATGAAGATGAAACACAATTTGTCAATGATGCTAAAAATGAGAATTTTGACGAGATAGCAGAGTATATCAACTCAGAGAATACAAGCAGGAAAAAAGAAAATAATACTCTTGGAAAGAACGAGTATGCGTATTATGACAAGGAGATTTCAAAGGCGATAGTTTTAAGCTATATCATATCGTATGCTGATAAAAGAGACATTATAAATCCGACAGATAGTCTGAACATACTGGATATAGAGCCCGGAACTGTAAAAAATGAGTCTGACGCTTTAAATTATAATAAGCTAAAAACATGGCTTGGATCAAGATGCCCGGAGGAAAAAAAGGTTACAATAACAAGGGTTACGAGTGCAGAATTTATTGGAAGAATAGAGGACCTTAATAACTATGACATGATATATATGGGACTTGTAGCCGATAATCTGAATTATAAAGATGGTCATACAGTATATAATGATTGGAAAATGGATGGGCTTAAATACTCAAATGTTGGTGACATTGTTGTTATAAATCCGAAAGATGTGGTAAATTATTGGGGATATGATATGCTCAAGAATGGTCATGCGGGATTGCTGGATACTGATTATATAAATAATGGAGAGGCGCTTAATACTCAGCTTACATCAAGAGGAAATGGAAATAATGCTGATTATTTAACTGCTCCAAACACATACAGAGGTTCAGGCAATGATATTACTAAGCAGAAGGTTTCAGAATTGGAGGATTATATAAAGGCGGGCTTTCCTGTCGTCTTTTCAGATGGCTTTTTCAGCAATGATAGCAAGTATAAAAGTGGAATTAATGAGGATTACATTGATAACTGTTCAAATGTTTTTACCTTATTATGTGATGTAAAAGATAAAGATAATGTTCTTAAAGTGGACAACAAGGGAGACTTAAAAAATAAGTCAAATGAGACAGCGGTGCTTGTTACCTACCTGACTACTGAAAAACCTGAAATATTACTCAAGGAGCAGGAAAAAGTAAAAGATACAGATTATGTTGAGATTAGTAATAATCAGATCACATTGGAATTTTCAATAAACAATGCAGGCGGTGCGGATTCCAAAGCGAGTTTTAATGCACAGCTGTTCTTGGATTCGAATTCCGATGGTAAGTTTTCGACAACCAATGAAGGAATAGATGCAAATAAGATAAAAATATATTGTGATGGCACTATTGTGAATCCGGTAATGGGTGATAATGGTAAATATATGTATAGTCTGAATGCAGGCAATTATAATTATAAACTGGTCTATGATTTGCCGAATGGCTATGTAGGAGTTATGCCTTGGCAGCTTCGTGTAAGTCAGGCTACAAATAGCTACAGATATGATCAGAAATCCGGATATGTGTATGCCAAAAATTCAAAAGGCAGTCCTACAAAAGTCAAGATTCTTCAGATTAATTCAACCTTGAAGCATAATGAGGGCTTTAGGGGAAATTTTGATATGCAGGCGCAGAAGAAAGATAGCAATACAAAGTTTCATAAATTGCTTAATAAAGTGAAGGATTTTGACCTGGATATAGAAACAGTTTATTATGACAACGTACCTAAAATGGATGAGGTATGTGATAAGCTGCAGACATACGATATGCTTGTGATTGGATTTGGTGATTGTTATGATATTGATAATACAAATGGACATCTCGATAAAATAAAAGCATATATCCAGTCAGGAAAACCGGTATTGTTTTCTCATGATACAACGTCATTTTGTAATAATAAAAATGATGATCAATATAATAATGTCTGGGGATATAAGTTTAACTCTATAATTCGTGATACTGTCGGACTGGATAGGTATGGAATCCTGTCAAATGAGTATTTAAAGAAGGGCAATAGATTACAGGAGGGTACTGATGCGGATTTTGAAAAAGCTAAAGAGACCGCCGAAAAGAATAACACTGATATTGCATATGAGCCAAAATCAAATAAAACAGTTATTGTCAGACAGAATCAGGGATTTACTTATGCAGATTTAAATCAGTATCAGTGGAAAGATAATGGTAACGATCATGGCGAGTACAGGCTGTATTCAGGGCTAGATGGTAATGATTTTGAAGCTAAGACTAATAAGGCAGTCAAGGTTAATTCAGGACAGATTACCACATATCCTTTTAAGATTGCTGACGAAATAAATATAGCTACCACTCATAAGCAGTACTACCAGCTGGATATGAATCAGGATGCTGATGGTGATGGTGAGAGTGATATTGTTGTATGGTATACATTGTCAAACCATGGAATTTATGAGCAGTCTCCAAAGGATGTAAGAAATAATTATTATATTTACACAATGGGAAATGTAACATACTCAGGTGTAGGACATTCCGATTTCTCAAATAATGAGGATGAATTGAAACTTTATATAAACACTATGATTGCTGCATATAGTGCATCAGTTCATGAGCCGTCAATTTATCTTAAGGAGAATGCAGATACTGATTCAAATGACATAACTACATTATATGCAACTATTGATGATGCCATTGAAGAAGAAGCAGCTAATAAAGCGGATGCCAGACTAGATGGTGCAGACAGTACGCAGGATGTTTATTTTACGGTAAAGGATTCAAACCTTGTGCGAAATCAGATTGATGAAAAAACTGTTGTTTATTTGGACTTTTATATCGAGGATCCGCAAAAAAATTCAACAGATGAAACGATTGGCACCGGAAATGATAAGATTTACTTAAAGAAGGTGGACTGGGATATCTATACACTGAATAATGATGGAACAGAAAATGAACAGATAAATAACAGTAAAGAAAACAGTAAATCAGAAAAAGCTCCAAGGGACTTCTTTGAAAATAACAAGACATATAAGGTAAAGGTACCATTGAGTGTTTTACCGGAGGGAGCTAATTCTATAAAGATTTATGCCGTAGGATATAGTAAGATTTACCAGTCACAGGTGAGCGGTGGTGATAAAGAAACTACAACAGCAAAGGCATACAAGACCTTCCAGATACAGCGTGTAGGACTTGCAGATCTGGATTAGTTTTCAAAGGCTCCTAGATATCACATACTTTTCGATCAAGCACAATTTATCAAACAGAGACTTATATAAACCATTTATATAGTCTCTGTTTTTTTACTGTTTCTTTATACTTTCTTTATTGAATTATCCACGCTAATTGATAAAATAGATAGTATGCGCACGATTGCGGATATTTTTGCATTCGTGTATGGGGGATAATTAACCGGAAAGAAAGGAAACGTTTATGAGTAAAATTTTCAAAAATCTGATTCCATACTGGCGATGGATCATATTAATATTTGTTTTTCTCATTGCTCAGGCTTACTGTGATCTGGCTTTGCCTGCGTACACATCTGATATCATCGATGTGGGTATCCAGGATCATGGCATTGAGCATATCCTGCCAAAGGAGATTACCTCGGAGGATTATCAGATGGCACAGACATTTATGCTGTCTGACGAGAAAGAAAAATTTACGGACTGTTATGAGGCACAGGATGCTTCAAAATCTGATGACAGTGTGGCAAAATACAAGCTGACAGCTGATTCTGACACACTTGATGAGCTGGATGAGGAGCTTTTGGTTCCTCTTGTCATGGCATATCAGGCTTTTCAGTCGGGGGAGCAGATGGATGTGGATGCATCGGCTATCCCACAGTCAGCAGCGCTCGATGATAACATGATAAAGCAGATAAGAAGCAAGGTGCAGGACAAAATCGATGCGGTGGGTTCATCTACTTTAAAGTCCATGGGTGTAACTTTTGCGACAAAGTGTGATGAGAATGCAGGAATCGACGTGGATGCCAATCAGGTTGCTTATCTGTGGAAGTCAGGCGCCAAGATGGCAGCCTTTGCAGCTATTATGCTTATAGCAGCATGTGTTGTAGGTTTTGCGGCTTCAAAGGTCGGTGCCGCTGTCGGCAGGGATTTGAGGGAGAAAACCTTTTCAAAGGTTGTAGGTTTTTCAAATGCCGAGATTAACAAATTCTCTACGGCATCACTTATTACGAGAAGCACGAACGATATACAGCAGATTCAGATGGTTACTACTATGATGCTTCGTATGGTACTTTACGCGCCAATCGTTGGTATCGGTGGTATCATCAAGGTGGCGCAGACCAAATCCGGCATGGAGTGGGTGATTGCCATTGCGGTTGCTGCCATCATGGTTTTTATTTTCACACTGGTTGGCATTGCGATGCCAAAGTTCAAGATTATGCAGAGTCTTGTAGACAAGGTAAACCTTGTTTCTCGTGAGATTCTTACAGGTCTTTCCGTTATCAGGGCTTTCGGTCGTGAGAAGGAGGAGGGAAAGAGGTTTGATGAGGCTAACCGTGAGCTTACACGCACACAGCTGTTTACAAACCGTGTCATGACCTTTATGATGCCGGGTATGTCCATGATCATGTACTGCATCACACTTGGCATCGTGTGGGTAGCAGCAGGCAGAATAGACAAGGGCTCTATGCAGGTAGGTACCATGACTGCGTTTATTACATATGCCATGATGATTGTTATGTCATTCCTTATGCTTTCAGCCATGTCCATCATGCTTCCGAGAGCTGGTGTTGCGGCAGAGCGTATCGATGAGGTTATAAGGACAAACAGCACTGTAAATGATCCGAAAGAGCCTGTTACTGAGGCTGATCACAGAGGTGTTATCCGTTTCAACCACGTGGATTTCAGATATCCGGGAGCAAAGGAGGATGTGCTTTCAGACATTGATTTTGTGGCGGAGCCGGGCAAAATCACAGCTATCATTGGAAGTACCGGCTGTGGAAAGTCTACACTTGTAAACCTGATTCCGCGTTTCTATGACGTGACGGGAGGCTCAATAGAGCTTGACGGACACGATATCAGAGACTACACACTAAGCGAGCTTCGCGAGTCAATAGGCTTTGTTCCGCAGAAGGGTATTCTTTTCTCGGGAACCATCGCCTCAAACCTGCGCTTTGGTAAAGCAGACGCGAGTGATGAGCAGATAAAAAAGGCTGCGGATATCGCACAGGCTTCTGAGTTTATCGAGACAAAGAATGACAGGTATGAAAGCTCAATCGCACAGGGCGGCTCAAACGTGTCAGGAGGCCAGAAGCAGAGGCTTGCCATAGCAAGAGCTATCGCAAAGGACCCTCATATCTATGTGTTTGATGACAGCTTTTCAGCACTAGATATGAAGACTGACGCGCGTCTGCGTGCAGCTTTAGCAGAGGTTACAGAGAATGCTTCCGTCATTATCGTGGCACAGCGTATCAGCACGATTATTCATGCTGACCAGATTCTTGTGCTCGATGACGGTAAAATCGTAGGAAAAGGCACCCACGAGGAGCTTCTTAAAAATTGCGATGTATATATGCAGATTGCACAGTCACAGCTTTCAGCCAGGGAACTTGGACTTGATGATAAGGCGGCAGAAACTGCAACAGATAAAGCAGCAGATACTGCAACAAAAACAGCAACAGATACTTCGGCTGTGTCAGGCTTAGATAATGAAAAGGAGGGCATGTAAGATGAGTGAGAATAACAACGAACAGTTCAAGATGCCTCCTAAGAGGCCAAGAGGGCCAATGGGACATGGCCACGGAATGGTCACAGAAAAGGCCAAGGATTTCAAGGGCTCTACAAAGAAGCTCATAAAGTATCTCGGCAGATACTGGGCTGCCATCATTGCAGTTATGATATTTGCAGCAGTTTCGACTGTTTTCTCCGTTGCAGGACCAAAGGTCATGGGTAAAGCCACCACTGCGCTTGCCGAGGGACTCATGAACAAGATTGCAGGAACAGGCGGCATAGATTTTGATTATATTGCAAAGGTTCTTTTGTTTACGCTGGCTTTATATGTGGTGAGTGCCATCTTTATGTTTGCCCAGGGACTTATCATGACAGGCATCACGCAGAAGACCTGCTACAGGATGCGTAAGGACATTACGAGCAAAATCAACCGTATGCCGATGAAGTATTTCGAGTCAAGGACATACGGTGAGGTACTTTCGCGTATCACAAACGATGTGGACACACTCGGACAGAGCTTGAACCAGAGTATCACACAGATTATTACATCTGTTGCCACTTTGGTCGGTACACTGGTCATGATGCTGTCTATTTCACCGCTCATGACGCTGATTTCACTCGTTATCCTGCCAGTTTCGATGATACTAATTTCGTTTGTCATAAAGCATTCACAGAAATACTTCAGACAGCAGCAGGAGTATCTGGGTCACATAAACGGACAGGTCGAGGAGGTGTACGGAGGCCACCTCGTCATAAAGGCATATAATAAAGAGGCAGAGACTGTAAAGACCTTTAAGGAGGCCAACAATGTGCTCTACAAATCCGCTTGGAAATCACAGTTCCTCTCAGGACTTATGATGCCTATCATGCAGTTTGTAGGAAACTTAGGATATGCGGGAGTAGCCATCTCAGGAGGTATACTTGCCATAAAGAATGTCATCACAATCGGTGATATCCAGGCATTTATACAGTATGTGAAGAATTTCACACAGCCTATCCAGCAGATAGCGCAGGTGGCAAACCAGCTTCAGTCGATGGCGGCTGCATCTGAGCGTGTATTTGAGTTCCTCGAGGAGGAGGAAGAGGATATAACAGTGGAAAATCCTGTAAAGCCAGACCATATCGAGGGAAGTGTAGAGTTTTCGCATGTACACTTTGGTTATAATCCTGACCAGATCATCATCAATGATTTTTCTGCAAAGGTAAAGCCGGGACAGCAGGTTGCTATCGTTGGACCGACAGGAGCGGGAAAGACTACCATGGTCAAGCTTCTTATGAGATTTTATGATGTAAGCTCAGGTGCCATTCTTGTAGACGGACATGATATCAGGGATTACAACAGAGCCGATCTGCGAGATGCATTCGGCATGGTATTGCAGGACACATGGCTCTTTAAGGGCACCATTATGGAAAATATACGCTACGGCCGTCTGGATGCCACAGATGAGGAGGTCATCGCGGCAGCAAAGGCAGCACATGCGCATCATTTTATCCAGACATTGCCGGGTGGCTACGATATGGAGCTCAACGAGGATGCATCCAATGTGTCACAGGGACAAAAGCAGCTTTTGACAATAGCAAGAGCTATCCTTGCAGACAATCCAATCCTTATCCTTGATGAGGCCACATCCTCTGTCGATACACGTACAGAAATCCGTATCCAGAAGGCACTCGACAATCTGATGAGGGGCAGAACAAGCTTTGTCATCGCCCACAGGCTGTCTACTATCAAGAATGCAGATATGATTCTTGTCATGAAGGACGGAGACATTATCGAGCAGGGTACACATGATGAGCTTCTTGCAAAGAACGGATTTTACGCAGAGCTGTATAATTCACAGTTTGAAGAATAGAGAAAGCACGGGTATCGTGCGGTTTTGCGAATATGAGTGGGGCTGAATGGTTACATAAAATTTAAAAAAAAATACGCTCTCGACAAAATTCGACAAAATGTGTTATCATAAAAACATAAAATTTGTTTTGACATGACAGTAATTGGCGGCATAGGAGAGTTTGATGAGCACTTTAAATGTCGCAGTAGCAGACGAAAAGAAAAACATGCAGAGTTTATTAAAGGGCATGGAGTTTTTAGGAACAGCAAGAAGTAGTGATGAAGCATACAGCATGATAAACGGTAATGCCGGTTCTGATGTGATACTTGTGTATGTAAAGAGAGCATCCGGTGACACTGAGCCACTTGATGATACATATATGGAGAAAAAATCTCTTGAGACACAGGTGACGGATATCATTCATGAGATAGGTGTTCCGGCTCATATAAAGGGATATCAGTATCTTAGGACTGCGATAGTGATGTGCGTTGAGGATATGGAAATGCTTAGTTCTATCACCAAGCTTTTGTATCCCACTATTGCAAAGAAGTACAAGACTACCTCAAGCAGGGTGGAGAGAGCCATAAGGCATGCTATCGAGGTGGCATGGAGCAGAGGCAGGATGGATACGATAGACTCCATGTTTGGATACACTGTAAACTATGGTAAGGGCAAGCCTACCAATTCGGAGTTTATTGCCCTGATTACAGACAAAATACGTCTAGGAATGTAAAAATCGTCATTATAGACAAATAAAACCACGTTTTGATAAATTTACTAGGCAAAATGTACTCCCGCGTGATATAATATAGTATACATTCTATTGGTTTGAGGATGTATACTATATTTTTATCAGATTAATCGTTGTTTAAATAACTGTAATCTGGGGGAGGTTTCAGCATGGACAAAATTAAAATATTAATGGCCGCATCAGAGGCAATACCTTATATGAAGACAGGTGGACTAGCTGACGTAGTGGGATCTTTACCAAAATATTTTGACAAGGACAGATATGACGTGAGAGTTATACTTCCGAAGTACAAATGTATGGATGATAAATTACTGCCACAGCTTAAGTTCGTCTGTCATTTTTATGTTAATCTCAACTGGCGCAGGCAGTATGTGGGGATTTTTACATCGCAGTATGATGGTGTGACATATTATTTTGTGGACAATGAGTTTTACTTTGCAGGAGATAAGCCATACAACAATATATACGAGGATGTGGAGAAGTTTGCTTTCTTTTCAAAGGCGGTGCTTGAGGCTTTGCCGGTTATAGATTTTGCCCCGGATGTGATACATTGTAATGACTGGCAGACAGGACTCTTGCCGGTTTTTCTAAAGACTGTGTACGGCTCAGACAATTTCTATGCCGGTATAAAGACAGTCTTTACCATTCACAATATGAAGTTTCAAGGGCGTTGGAAGATTAAAGAGGTGGCTGATGTTACAGGACTTCCGGAGCATATTTTTAATTCAGGGGAGCTGGAGTTCTATGGTGAGGCTAATTATTTAAAGGGCGGCATAGTATATGCAGATGAGATTACGACTGTCAGTCCGACATATGCAGATGAAATCTGTACACCTGAGGGCGGCGAGGGCCTGGATGGCCTGATGCTTGAGCGGCGCAGGCATTTGAGAGGCATTGTAAACGGTATAGATTATGAAGTCTTTAATCCTATGAAGGATACATATCTGGATAAGCATTTTTCTGTAAGGGAATTGAGTGGAAAGGTCGTTAATAAGCGTCAGCTGCAGGAGAAGTATGGTCTGGCTGTGGATAAGGATGTCATGCTGATTGGAATAGTTTCGCGTCTGACAAATCAGAAGGGCTTTGATCTGGTGGCATATGTGATGGAGGAGATGCTTTCCACCATGAATGTACAGTTTATAGTGCAGGGCACAGGAGAGCAGCAGTACGAGGAGATGTTTAATTATTTCCATGGCAGGTATCCGCAGAAGCTTGGAGTATATATCGGCTACTCAGAGGAAAATGCACATGAGATATATGCAGGTTGTGACGCATTTCTCATGCCGTCTCTTTTTGAGCCGTGCGGCTTGAGCCAGCTCATGTCTATGCGATATGGTACGCTGCCTATAGTCAGGGAGACAGGTGGTCTTAAGGACACTGTAGCAGCGTACAATGAGTACGAGAATACGGGCGATGGCTTTTCCTTTGCCAATTATAATGCGCATGATATGCTGCATGTCATCAAATATGCTCTTGATGTGTTTGAAAACCATAAGGACAGATGGCAGGAGATGATGCAGCGCGCCATGAGGCATGACTTCTCATGGAGGGCATCTGCGAAAGAGTATGAGAAGCTTTACGACATGCTGCTTGGCAACTAGTACATCGCTCTGCAAATAACAGGCCAATAACTTTCTTGAATTTCCAACTATGCTCTTAGAAAGTAAAATACCGGATACATATCTATGATATGATATCCGGTATTTTGTGTTATCGGGTATGATTATAAGGTTATATGATTATCAGTAGACAGTGTCTGTTTTACTATCGTATATGTAGTACCTCTCGCCGAGTACTTCCTCGTCGCGTACCTCTGTAGAGTTTACCTCACAGATGAATTCGCTTAGGTTGCAGACATCTATATCGCTATCCAGCGGCATTACCAGAAACTCATGGATACTGCTTGGTATGAGCAGCATATTGCCGCCGAGCTTTTTTGCCAGCGAGCTTAGCACACCCGGGTAGAGTATGGCGGATGCACCATTTGTCTGCCTGCTGTTTGTAAGGATATACATAGGCAGGCTGTCAAAATCACAGACTGCGCGCATCTGATTGGCATAGCCCGGACATTTTTTGGCAAGAAACTCTGCCATGTTGATTATTGAGCATGGAAGTATCCTTGGGGTATTTTGCATTGAGGCGCGGATTAGTGTTTCTGTATCTATGCCCCAGCGTGAAAGAAGCGCATCTGTGACTGTAATGGTGCCAAATTCAGGCAGCTGCGCTCCTACATATACTTCAAATATGATGGCAAAATCCAGATATTTGATATATGGCACGTCCTTTAGCTGCTTTTGGTTTTTGTCGTAGCTTATGAGCTGGAAAATTATTTTCTCCTTTACCTTGGAAAAATCATCACAGAAGCTTATGTCAAAATCTTCAGTTGGCTTGAAATCATTGTAGGTGGATAAAATTGCATCGAGAATAGAATCAATGGATACACCATCAAGATACCAATGGTAGTAAGGATTGAGATAAATAGTCGGTGCTATATTGAATTTGGGATTGATAATCACCAATCCGTCGTAGATCATCCCATTGTTCTTTTTGACAGGATGGATGGTAAGCTTGAAATTATTGTCAAGTCTAGCGGTTATTTCTGTTTCTATAGTATGTAAAAACTCCGTGTATTTCATGAATCTCCTTGCGGAGCATAAAAATATCGGATCCCGTGGAAAAGTAAAACCCACGAAGCAGGGCGCTTCGTGGGTTTTACTCTATCATTGTTTGTTGAAGTTTGCAATATGTATTTTTGTACAATTTTTAGACTTCATTTTTGTGACATCATACAAAATATAGCTGCGCAATTCATTTTTAATCCGATTTGAGCCTCTGCCACAGTGTGTTGTAAAGAGTTGCGTCATCATCATTTAAAGCTCTGTATACTTCACAGTTTTTGAGCATATCGGAAGGAGGATTAATCGCCTCATTTTCCTTTGTTTCCTCATCCTGGTTGTCGATGACAGACTGGATAGGTGATGCATAGTATACATATTCAAAGTTGAGCTGTGCCGGCTCATCACTGCAGATATAGTTCAAAAATTCCTGTGCGCCCTCTTTATTCTTGCATGTCTTTGGAATAAACCATGAGTCAATCCAGAGGTTTGAGCCCTCCTTTGGTACGATATAGTCCAGGTTGTCATTTTCAGCCATGGCGGCAGCTGCCTCACCGGAATAGCACACTGCAATTGCTGCATTTTCAGCAACCATCTCATCACAGGTTTCATCCACGTAGTAGGCGAGCACATCACTGCTTTGTTTGTTTAGTATATCAAATGCTTCATCGAGCTTTGCTGTGTCTGTCTCGTTTATCGAGTAGCCAAGTGTGCGAAGGGCGGGAGTAAAGGCATCACGGACAGAATTAATCATAATCATGTTGTCCTTGTATTTGCCGTTCCACAGGCAGTCCCAGGTATTGAGGTCTGATGCATCAGCCATTTTTTTATTGTATAGTATGCCGAGTGTGCCGTAGAAATAAGGCACAGTATACTCATGTGTCGGGTCAAAGGATGCGGACATATCAATTATATCCTGATTTACATTTTGATAGTTTGGCATTGAGCTGTAGTCTATCTTGTTGACCTCACCCTCACTTATGAGCTTCTCGATGATGTAGTCAGAGGTGCAGATGACATCGTAATCGATGGCACCGGACTTGTACTTCGTGTACATCTCCTCAGGCTCCTCGTATTCCTCGTATTTAATGGTGATTCCGGTTTCCTGCTCGAAGCTGTCGATTACTGATTCATCGATGTATTTACCGTAGTTTAGCACTGTTATGGCATTGTCATTGTTTGTGCTTCCGGCGCTTATCGTAAATACCGAAAAGCAGCCTATTACGAGTACTGCAACAATTGCGATGCTCACACTACGCTTTACGATGCGCAGCTTTTTAGCCCTTGCAGGCTTCTTTGAGGCGCTGACAGGTATCCGGTTTGAGTTGATGTTTACCACAACTAAAAGCAGCAGCACTGTGAAGAAAAGTATGGTTGACAGAGCATACAGCTCCGGCTTTACACCTTTTTTCAGCTCTGTGTAGAGCATGGTTGAGAGTGTGTTTACTCCGGCACCCTTCGTAAAGTAGGTGATGGAGAAGTCATCGAGTGACATTGTGACCGCCATCATAAAGCCGGAGAACACTCCGGGGCTTATTTCAGGCCAGGTGACCTTGAAAAATGCATATAGAGGTGATGCGCCCAGGTCAAGTGCGGCCTCATAGGTGTATTTGTTGGTCTGCTTGAGCTTTGGAAGCACATTGAGTATCACATAAGGGATATTGAACGTGATGTGTGCGATAAGCACTGTCACAAAGCCCAGATTCATGAATTTTACAAACAAAAGCATCATTGAGATACCGGTCACGATATCTGCATTGAGCATCGGGATGTTTGTAGCGCCCAGATAGATTGTCTGGTTACGTTTCTTCATGGCGCTTATACCCATGGCTGCGAGAGTTCCTATTATTGTAGAAATCACAGCTGCAAGCAGCGTAATCTGCAGTGTTGTAGAAAATGCCGACATAATCCGCTCACTCTGAAAGCACTTTATGTACCAGTCGAGCGTGAAGCCTCCCCATTTAACCTTGGATTTGGAGTTGTTGAAAGAGAGTACTATTAATACAACGATAGGTAGATACAGAAACAAAAAAATAAGTCCCATATATACCCTTGATGCTATTTTTTTTACCATAATGCGCTCTGGTCTCCTTCCTTATCAAACAGATTGACGAGTGCCATGCTGATTAATACGAATACCATGAGCACGAGTGAGAGACCGCTTCCTGCGCCCCACTGCGAGCCATGGACGAAATCCTGTTCTATGATATTTCCGATGAGCAGGACCTTGCCGCCACCGAGTATCTGTGAGATGGCAAAGGATGTGAGTGATGGTACGAAAACCATTACGATTCCGCTTATGACACCGGAAATTGTAAGTGGCAGTATAATCTTGAAAAATATTGTGACTTTGTTTGCACCGAGGTCAAGAGCCGCCTCAATCCAGTCGTTTTTGATTCTGGTCATGGAGTTGTATATAGGCAGCAGCATGAATGGCAGAAAGTCATAGACCATGCCAAGCACGACTGCTCCGGAGGTATTCATGATGTTGAAGCCCGGCAGTCCGAGAGTGGTGAGTATTGAGTTGATGACACCGTTTTTGGACAAAAGCTGCTTCCATGCGAGTATTCGAAGCATAAAGTTCATCCACATAGGAAGCATGAAAACAAATACCACAAAGCTTTGGTTTTTAATCTTTAAGCCGTTTAAAATCATCGCAAGCGGATAGGACAGCACCAGGCATATTATGGTGCATATTACTCCAAGCCGTAGGGATAAAAGCAGTGCCTTGATATTGGTGTGCTGTGCTATTGCAGCCACATATTCAAATGTGAAGCCTCCGTCAGAGCCTTTAAATGCATAGTACACAATCATGAAAAGCGGAAGTATGATAAATCCGATAATCCATATGAGGTACGGCCCTGCGAGCAGTTGTTTCTTTATTTTAGACATCTATCTCCACCGCCTTTTCATCTGAGGACTCAGGCTTGTGCATTACCTGGATATTGAATGGAATCACCTTGATACCCACATGACTGCCGACCTCTACATATTTGGTGGTGTGCACCATCCAGTCGTAGCCGTTAGCCTTTACCTCAAGCTCATAGTGCACTCCCTTGAAGATATTTGACACGACATCGCCCTGCATGTAGCCGTCCTCCGCAGGCACCAGCTCCACATCCTCAGGGCGGATGACTATATCGACAGGAGTGTTCTCACCAAAACCCTCGTCCACACAAGGCATCTTTACACCGAGTATCTCGACAAGCTTATCCTTTATCATAACACCGTCGATGATATTGCTGTGCCCGATAAAGTCAGCGACAAAGGCATTTTCAGGCTCATTGTAAATGTCCTCTGGTGTGCCAATCTGCTGGATATAGCCCTGATTCATGACTACGATGGTGTCAGACATGGTAAGCGCCTCCTCCTGGTCGTGTGTGACGTAGACGAAGGTGATACCGAGCTCATTTTTGAAGCGGATAAGCTCATACTGCATGCTCTGGCGTAGCTTTAAGTCGAGAGCGCCAAGGGGCTCGTCTAACAGCAGTACCTTAGGCTCGTTTACAATAGCTCTTGCAATAGCGATACGCTGCTGCTGGCCTCCGCTAAGAGAATCCACAGAGCGGTTTTCAAAGCCGTCGAGATTGACGAGCTTTAATGCATACTTTATTTTGTCATCTATGTAAGCCTTGCTTTTTTTCTTTATTTTAAGACCAAACGCGATGTTTTCAGCTATTGTCATATGAGGGAAAAGAGAGTATTTCTGGAAAACAGTGTTCAGATTTCTCTCGTTTGCAGGCACATTTGTGATGTCCTTTGAATCAAACATGATTTTTCCCTTGTCCGGTGTCTCAAAGCCACCGAGCATGCGAAGTGTGGTGGTCTTTCCGCAGCCTGATGGTCCAAGTAGCGTCAGAAACTCATTCTCCCTGATGTATAGATTTAAATCGTCGAGTACAACATTGCCGTTGTATGACTTTGTGATATCGATAAAATCAATTAATTTCTTTCCCATGGTGTAAACCTTTCTCATGTAATTATAGTACTGGTAGGACCTGTATGTTTATAATTTGCTGCTGTACACACTAAAAATGTGGCCGGCAGTAATTATAGCCCTATAAAAGAGCTTCTGCAGGTGAAGTGTCAGAAGCTCGGAGGATTGCTGACCCATATGAGCATGGCATCCTTTGAAGACTTATTTTCAATAAAATGCTTCTTGCCGGCTTTAAAATAAAAGGACTCACCGGCCTTTACGGTGTGCACCTTGCCACCATAGCAAAGCTTCACTGTGCCCTTTATCACATATCCAAACTCCTCACACTCCTGAGGCAGATATATTTCAGAACTGCCGCCCGGATGAAGAGTGAGCCTGACAGGCTCCATGGAGCGGGTCTGTGCGTTTGGAATGATCCATTCCACCTTGCTGTTTTTTTCCTCGTCAATTTTCTCGAAATAGTCGTTTGCCTTGTATACAATCTGCTCAGGTTCTGAATCCGTAAAAAACTCCGCCGGTGTCATACCCAGGCACTGGATGATATCAAGCAGGGTGCCGACTGACGGTGAATTCTGATTTCGCTCGAGCTGGGAGATAAATCCCTTCGTCAGCTCAGCCCTGTCAGCAAGCTCCTGCTGGGTAAGTCCGTATTGGATACGAAGCTCCTTCATACGATGTCCGATATCCATGTTTACTTCCTTTTCTAATACATTTTATGTTATATTTACTGTAGGTTTAATAATAGATTTTTTGTTTACTAAAAATAAACCAACGAGATAATTTTAATATATTTTTTATAAATGTCAAGAGGAATTTTTGAGGGATTTTTGTTGCTTCTTTATGGTGCGGTTATTATAATGATAAAGTAATTAATGCATATAGAAATATGGGGTTTGAAACTATGGAGGATGATGCAGAAGCGGTAATTCCTACATTATCTGATGTAAGGGCATTACATTCTGATTATGCCGGAGATTGTAAGTTTATGTTTAGAGATGTAGAATCAATATTGACTGATTTGGATTAGGAGGAAAAACTATGTACAATAATTCACAAAGTCCTATTATGATTATATCAGGAAAAAAAGCGGAGAAAATGTTAAGCAAATCAGAGAAACCTATTGCGGATCATACAAAGACAATAGATAGAGCAAAAGATAAATTGAGAAAAATGGGAAAAAAATAAAAAGTGTAAAAAGCACCTCATTCAGATCATAATTGAATGAGGTGTTTTTTATGTATGAAGCCGATAACCGGGATCGAACCGGTGGCCTACGCATTACGAGTGCGTCGCTCTACCTACTGAGCCATATCGGCAAGCTATATTATAGTATCAGATATAAGAGTGTATGTCAAATCAAAATTTTGAGGTGAAATCTTTAGAGAGATAATTATAGAAAGGTATTGACATTAAAATGTATATAGCGTATATATAACACATAAACAGTTGATAAATACAGTACGGAGGTAGCATATGAAGCTGATGCAAAATTCAGGAGTGCCCATCTATCAGCAGATAGCGGACAGCTTCAAGACAGATATTTTGGCCGGCAGGTATGAGCAGGGGGAGTTCCTTCCGTCGATAAGAGGGCTGGCAAAGGACCTGAAAATCAGTGTGATAACCACGATGAAGGCTTATGAGCAGCTTGCAGATGAGGGACTCATCACAGCGGCGCAGGGCAAGGGCTTTTATGTCAATGCACAGGACAGCGAGATGATAAAGGAACAGCACCTGCGTAAGGTGGAGGAGTCGCTGACAGACGCGATAGCCGCGGCTGAGGTGGCCGGAATCTCAAACGACGAGCTTAAAGGGATGCTTGAGGCATTACTTGATGTAGAATGACAGGAGTAGATTGGTTATGAGTATGATAAACATAGTGATGACAGCATTAGGTCAGCTATTAATGGAGTTTGTAGCACAAATTATATCAAGATTTATTTAATACAATGATTATGGATAGCTATAAACAATGAAAAATTTAAGTAAGAATTAGTTCATATTTAAATAATGATATGAAAACGAGTCAGGAGGAATGAAAATGACAACAAAAAATGCAATTGAGGCAGCAAAAATCACAAAGGAACTTAAAAATTTTACACTGGATGTGGAGAATTTCGCAATACCACAGGGCTTTGCGACAGCCTTAATCGGAGAAAACGGAGCAGGAAAGACAACGCTTTTAAATATATTAGCAGGAATCAGGCTTGACTACAAAGGTGACATCACTTATTTCGGACAGTATTCCGACAAGCAGAAGGAAAACTCGGGAGATATTAAAAACCGCATAGGCTACACCGGTCCGGGCAAATACTATCTGCCGCAGTGGACAGTTAAAGATATCGAGGAAATCAGTAAGCTGATGTTTGATGATTTTTCAGCAGATGATTTTCACAGATATTGTGAGGAGCTTGCAATATTTTCACATGGCAGCATTGATATGAAGAAGGCCAACAGTTCATTTTCGGATGGTATGAAGATGAAGCTCATGCTGGCAGGAGTCATGGCGCGAAAGACTGACCTTCTTTTGCTGGATGAGCCGGCATCGCCGCTTGATCCGCTTATGAGAGATAAGCTGTGCCAGATGATTGGCGAGTATATCCATGAGGGCAACGGTAAGCGCAGCGTATTTTTCTCTACACACAATATCTCAGATATGGAAAATATCACCGATTATGCCATTATAATGGAAAACGGACAGATTGTGGAGCAGGGCTTTGTTGAGGATTTGAAGGAAAAATATATCCTGATTAAAGGTGATGCAGCAGATACAGAGGCTGTCGGTAAGGTGCTTTATTCTATGACCAAAAATCCGTACGGCTTTGAGGGCATATGCTTGGCGGAAAATATAGATAAGCTTGCAGGACTTAGTGTGACAAAGGAGATTCCGACACTTTACCAGATAAGCGTTGCGGTCATGAAAAATAACACAAAGATTGTGATGCGCTAGTGCGAGGTGAGGTGTTATGGAAAATAAGTCAGGAAGTATGAATGAAAAAAACGTTTCACAAAAACATGTAGCTCTAACATACATCAGGGATTACCGTGTTATGACTAATCTCAAGTATCGTCTTATAACAAATATACTGATTCCGTTTTTAGCAATTTTTACATCAATGCTAATTGCCTGTTCAAAAACAGTCTGGGCATGGATAGGAGTTATAGTAATTGTTTATGATTTTTATATGATGTGCGAGGTGGTGCAGGACTATTTCTGCTTCGGCTGTATGTGCAAGAAGAATGCATTTGGCATGCATTTTTTAAAGACAGGGTTTAATGGGGTAAAGTACTTTGAAAATGCAGTCCTTGTGGATATACTTGTAAGACCGATTCGTATCGGGATTACAGTACTTATTGCTTCAATACCATTTATTAAATTTGGAGTTAATATCTGGTCGGTATTTGACATTATTATGATATCTTCAATTGTGTCGGTTGGCTCGTTAAATATATTCAGATACATGGATATGGGAATGTATATTTATCTGCTGGCGCTTATAGTTATCTTACCTGCAATTGCAGGCAGTATAGCTGTTTTGATTTATGGTGGTACACTGAAGTTTATTGCACCTTTACTTGCGGTAGCACTCGTTTGTGTGATAGCAGCGACATACTATCACATGGTGGTTCGTATCCGCAGATCATATGTTGATGTGTAGAGGCACTTTAAATTGGAAGTATATTTGAAGAAGTATATTTGAAAAAGTATATTTGAAAAGGAGAAATATTATGCTTAAAGATATTAAATTAGGATTTAAATTATTGAAATATGGCTATAAACTTAAGTTGAATATATTCATGCTTGCATTTTTTGCAATATTCGGAATTGCATCCGATATAATGAGCAAGGGAACTTCAATCATAGGCGGTATCTACATTATGATGTGCGGCATGTTCACATTTCAGCTCATCATGTCGATGGATGTGTCAGAGCTTATCCAGTCCACATCACTGAAAAAGAAGCTGCAGATATACATTCCGGTGATGTCAAGCACGGTAATCAATCTTGTTGTTTTCACATTTTTGGTAATAGAAAGAGTCATTCTGATACAGAATTCCGTAGCAGATAAGAAACAGCTTATCTTCACACTTTTTACGCTCGATGTTGTGCTGTTGACAGTATATCTGTACACAAGCATATGCTATAAGTATTTTGTGCTTGGCTTTATTGTATTCATGGTTTTGTTTATGAGCATTTTTACTGTGCTTTCAGGAGTGGCATTTGTGCCGGTCTCTAATGCTGTTTTTAAGCTTGGACTCCCGGTGGTGGCATTGCTAGGCTATATTGCTATTTTGGCAGGCGGAGCGCTTGAGATATTGATAGGAGAGCTTCTTTACAAGAAGCCTTTGTCAGAATTCGCATTCAGGGGATTTTTTCGTGATGCAAAGTAGTGTTCGCAAAAAATAAGAAATATTTGTGTAAAAATATTGAAAAAATGATCGCTTTGTAGTATGTTATCATTGTCGGTGCAAAGCCGGCAATGAGACTAATTAACATATTATCAGGAGAAAAATATATTAAATGGATAGTGACAGTTATAGTAAACAACAGTTAGACGACTTGTTTATGGATATGATTGCCTACTATGATGGCGATCCAAAGAGAATCCAGCATTTCACCAAGGTGCACAGCTATGCAAGGCTTATCGGTATAGGAGAGGAGCTTGATGATGCCTCGCTCTTTATACTTGAGGCGGCAGCTTATACACATGATATCGGCATACGTGTGGCGGAGGAGAAGTATGGCAGGTGCGATGGGAAGCTTCAGGAGCAGGAGGGACCGATAATCGCCCAGAAGATGCTCTCACAGCTTGGCTTTGAGAATTACATAGTTGAAAGAATTTGTTTTCTCATAGGTCACCATCACACATATGACAATATAGATGGTCTTGATTATCAGATACTCGTTGAGGCTGATTTCCTCGTAAATCTGTATGAGGATGATGCGGGAAACCGTGCAATCGACAAAGCATACAAGCGCATATTCAAGACTGAAACAGGAAAAAAGATTTTTAGACTAATGTTCGGATATGAAGAAGAGGATTAGTATGAGCCGGACCGGGAGGAGACTTCCGGTCCTTGTTCGTATTATGCAGATTATATCAGAAATAGTAATTAATCAGAATAGTAAATATGCAGAATAGTTACCTGAAATATATTTGAGGATGTGTTAAATAATTTGGTATTTGGAGAAAAATAAAATATGGCAAATAAAATTAACTATCAAAAATTAATGGAAGATTTAATAAAAGAAAATTGCATGGACAATAACTGTACTCCACGTCTTTTGCTTCATAGCTGCTGTGGACCGTGCAGCACATACTGCATACAGACGCTCTCGGAGTATTTTAAGGTGACGGTATTTTATTACAATCCAAACATTTATCCGCCAGAGGAATATTACATGAGAGCACAGGAGCAGAAGCGCTTTATAGATGAGTTTCCGGTGAAAAATCCGGTTCACTTTGTGGAGGGTGTGTACGACACCAAGCGCTTTTACGATATGGCACGCGGCATGGAGGCTGTGCCTGAGGGCGGGGAGAGGTGCTTTAAGTGCTACAGGCTGCGTCTTGAGGAGAGTGCACAGTATGCAAGTGAGCATGGCTTTGATTTTTTTACTACGACACTTTCCATCAGCCCGTTGAAGAATGCCGAAAAGCTCAATGAGATAGGAAAAGATTTAGAGAGCCAATATGGAGTGCGATATCTTTTCTCTGATTTTAAGAAGAAAGAGGGCTATAAAAAGTCAACGGAGATATCAAAGCAGTATGATATGTACAGGCAGTACTACTGCGGCTGTGTATTTTCCAAGGAGCAGCGTGACAGAGAGATTGCAGCACGTGGGTGAAAATGTGGTTGCGTGACAGCAAAAATTATTATATAATTTAGCACAGTAAAGCGGCTGTTTAGAGCAGGCGGCGGTATCACATCTTATTTTTATACAATACATTGTGATACATGAAAATAAATCATCATTTAATAATCAAGGAGGAATCTCATGGCACAGTTATGGGGAGGACGTTTCACAAAGGAGACAGATCAGCTCGTTTACAATTTCAATGCGTCCATTTCATTTGATCAGAAGTTTTATAAAGAGGATATAGAGGGCAGCATCGCCCATGTCACGATGCTTGGAAAGCAGGGCATCATCTCACAGGCAGAGAGCAATGATATAGTGGCTTGCCTAAAGCAGATACTTAAGGAGGTAGAGTCAGGGGAGCTTGAAATCAGCTCAAAGTATGAGGATATCCACAGCTTTGTTGAGGCTACACTCATAGACAGGCTTGGTGACACAGGAAAGAAGCTTCACACAGGCCGAAGCAGAAACGACCAGGTAGCTCTTGACATGCGTCTTTTCACTAGAAAGACAGTGAAGGAGACTGATAATGAGCTTAAGGAGCTTTTAGCTGTTATCCTTAAGATTATGAAGGAAAACACACAGACTATCATGCCGGGCTTTACACATCTGCAGAAGGCCCAGCCAATCACTCTGGCTCACCATATGGGCGCATATTTTGAGATGTTTAAGAGAGACAGATCAAGACTGTGCGATATATATAAGAGAATGAACTATTGTCCGCTTGGCTCAGGAGCACTCGCAGGCACTACATATCCGCTTGATAGGGACTATACAGCACAGCTTCTGGATTTTTACGGGCCGACACTTAACAGTATGGATGGTGTGTCAGACAGAGATTATCTGATTGAGTTTTTATCGGCTCTTTCAACTATCATGATGCATCTGTCACGTTTTTCTGAGGAAATTATCATATGGAATTCAAACGAGTACCAGTTTGTTGAGATTGACGATGCGTACAGCACAGGAAGCTCAATCATGCCACAGAAGAAAAATCCTGATATAGCAGAACTTGTCAGAGGAAAGACAGGCCGTGTATACGGTGCGCTCATGTCGCTTCTCACCACCATGAAGGGTATTCCGCTTGCGTACAACAAGGATATGCAGGAGGATAAGGAGCTGGCATTTGATGCATTCGACACTGCAAAGGGATGTATCGCACTTTTTACAGGAATGATTGATACAATGAAGTTTAACAAGGACGTGATGAGAAAGAGTGCAAACAATGGCTTTACAAATGCCACGGATGCAGCTGATTATCTCGTTAAAAAGGGTGTACCGTTTAGAGATGCACATGGTATTGTAGGAAGAATAGTGCTTTACTGCATCGACAAGGGCATTGCAATCGACGATATGAGCATCGACGAGCTCAAGGCTATCTCTCCGATATTTGAGGAGGATGTATTTGATGCCATTTCAATGGAGACCTGTGTCAGCACAAGGTGTACAGTTGGAGCACCATCAAAGACATCAATGGACAAGGTAATTGCCGTTTACGACGAGTATATGAAGTCAAATTGGCAGGATGAAGTGTAGTTTTGTGCATATTTTATAAAAAACATGGAGAAAAATTATTAATTTAATATAGTTTTTTCCTTGTTTTTCATTAGAGTTTCAAGTAATATATTTCCTATAAAGACAGTTGTACGCGATGGACGGACAGAACCTGATTTTGATGTTAAAGTATAGTGTATGACATGGTCGAAGAAAATCTAGAAGATAGGGAGATTAGAGTAATGAGTGAAAAGCTTAAAGTAGGTATCCTCGGTGGAACAGGAATGGTAGGACAGAGATTTATTTCTCTTTTAGAGAATCATCCATGGTTCGAGGTAACAACAATTGCAGCCAGCCCAAGAAGTGCAGGCAAGACATACGAGGACGCCGTTGGTGATAGATGGAAAATGGACACACCAATGCCTGAGGCAGTTAAGAAAATCATCGTAAAGAACGTCAATGAGGTGGAAGAGGTTGCTTCACAGGTTGACTTCGTATTCTCAGCCGTTGATATGTCAAAGGACGAGATCAAGAAGATCGAGGAGGACTACGCAAAGACAGAGACTCCTGTAGTTTCAAACAATAGTGCCCACAGATGGACACCTGATGTGCCAATGGTTGTACCTGAAATCAACCCACAGCACATGGAGGTTATCAAATATCAGAAGGAGCGTCTCGGTACAAAGAGAGGCTTCGTAGCAGTAAAGCCAAACTGCTCAATCCAGTCATATGCTCCGGTTCTTACAGCATGGAAAGAGTTTGAGCCATATGAGGTTGTTGCTACAACATATCAGGCAATTTCAGGTGCCGGAAAGACATTCAAGGACTGGCCTGAGATGGTTGGAAATATCATTCCATTCATCGGTGGAGAGGAAGAGAAATCTGAGAAAGAGCCACTTCGTCTCTGGGGATATGTGGATGATGAGAAAAAACAGATTGTTCCTGCAGAGTCACCGGTTATCACATGCCAGTGTATCCGTGTTCCTGTATTAAACGGTCATACAGCAGCTGTATTTGTCAAGTTCAAAAAGAAACCTACAAAGGAGCAGCTCATCGAGGCACTCGAGAAGTTCAGCGGAGTACCACAGGAGCTTGGGCTTCCAAGCGCACCAAAGCAGTTCATCAGATACTGTGAAGAGGATAATCGTCCTCAGGTTGCACTTGATGTGGATTATGAGCATGGTATGGGAATCAATGTCGGACGTCTCAGAGAGGATACAGTCTATGACTGGAAGTTCGTCGGACTCTCACACAACACAGTACGTGGTGCAGCCGGTGGAGCAGTGCTTTGTGCAGAGCTTCTTAAGGCACAGGGTTACATCACAAAGAAGTAGATTTAGCAAAAGTCGAGCCTCTTAATAGAGGCTCTCTTTTTTTGTTACGCTTGAATTTATATTTTATCGTGGTAAAATAGGTTGGTTGAGGAGAATATATTTAAGAGGTAGATATAAGTGAAGAATAATAAGTATGAAATTGATATGGTGAACGGTTCAATAATGGATAAGCTTATTTCATTTGCGTTGCCGCTTATGATTTCGGGTATTTTGCAGTTAGCGTTTAATGCTGTGGATATTATTGTGATAGGGCAGTTTAGCGGAAGCAAATCACTGGCAGCTGTTGGCTCGACTACGGCACTTATCAATGTGTTTGTCAATTTGTTTATTGGTATATCGCTTGGTGCGAATGTGCTCGCTGCCCGATTTTATGCGGCAGGCAAGGATAAGGAGATGTCTAAGACGGTACACACTGCTATTATGATTGCACTCATAAGTGGTATTGTGATGGGTGTGGTCGGTGTTATTTTTACAAGGGGTGCGCTGGAAATCATGGGTACACCGGATGATGTCATAGGTCTTTCCACTATTTATATGAGGATTTATTTTTGCGGTATGCCGTTTTTTATGCTTTATAACTATGGTGCGGCGATTTTGCGTGCTGTCGGCGATACAAAGAGACCTCTTATCTTTTTGATTATTTCAGGCTGTATCAATGCACTGCTCAATCTGTTTTTTGTAATAGTGTGCAAACTTGGTGTTGCAGGTGTTGCAATCGGTACAATTGTTTCGCAGTTTGTTTCCTGCGTACTTGTATTATATTGTCTGAGTAAAGCAGATACCAGCTATAAGCTCTGCTTTAATAAGCTTGCGATTGATAAGGAATATATGCTTCAGATATTTCAGGTGGGAATTCCGGCCGGCATACAGAGCACAGTCATAAATATCTCAAATGCCATGCTTCAGTCATCGGTCAATTCCTTTGGCTCAATAGCCATGGCTGGATATACGGCGGCAAACAATATACTTGGCTTTTTGTATGTATCTGTCAACTCAATCACACAGGCATGCATGAGCTTCACGAGCCAGAACTATGCGGTAGGAAAACAAAAGAGAATGGACAGGGTACTGATAGACTGTCTGTTTCTTACGACAGCGGTAGCACTTGTGATGGGAAGTGCTTCATACATATTTGGAACACAGATACTTGGCATATATACAAGTAATAGCGAGGTAATTAAATCAGGACTTGAGATTATTTCGATTACAACAATCCCATATTTCCTGTGTGGAATCATGGACCTTTTTCCGGGAGCACTAAGAGGAATGGGATACTCAACAGTACCTATGATACTTTCTATAATAGGAACAGTCGGAGTCAGAATCATCTGGATATATGGTCTGTTTCCAAGCCACAGGTCGCTGTTTTTCCTGTTTATATCATATCCCGGTTCATGGATAGCGACAATCATCATGCAGGCTATCTGCTATATGTTTGTCAGAAATAAAGTGAAAGCTACAATAGGAGCCCGGAAATTATAATTAAAATCTATTTGTATATGTGTTAAATTGTGATATAATATTTTCAGTTGATTATTTTGGAGGAATATTATGAAAGCAAAACACACAGATTTAGAGAAACTTGAGCAGCTCTATAAAGAGTCGGGTAACCAGCTCGTAGTGCTCTACGGAAGGAGAGGCTGTCAAAAGGAGGAGCTCATAAAGGAATTTTGTGACGGAAAGAAATTCTTTTACTACAGATGCAGACAGGCATCGCCAGAGCATCAGCTTGAGATGATGGGGGAGGAGATAAGCCGTCAGTACAAGGTGAGCCTGAGCAGACAGACATATGAGGAGTACTTCGCGAGAATCAAATCAGGAGGCCCTTCCAAGCTTGTCGTGATAATCGATGAGGCACAGTTTGTGGCAAAGAGGGATGCATCATTTATGGAAGCAGTTGCAAAGCTTAAAAAGCACAAGCTGTATCCGGGACCTGTACTTATAATACTTGCCACATCATCTACAGTCTGGGCCACACAAGAGGCAGCAGAGCAGTTTAAGGGAGCCGAAATGAAGCTTGAATCGCTCAATTTCCTTGAGGTTGTAAGACATTTTGAAAGTCTTCCGGTCGCGGAAATCGTGAGGATTTACGGAGCAATCGGTGGCGTTCCGGCATACTTGGATAAGTGGGATGCAGCTGAATCCTTTAAGGATAATATATGCAGGCTCGTATTGACACCATCGGGAGCACTGTATGGGGAGGCGGATGCTGTTATAGCCGCAGAGCTTCGAGAGCTTTCTGCATATAGCACAATACTTGCAGCAATCGCAAGAGGCGAGAACAAGCTCAATGATATTTTCCATGCGACAGGATTTTCGCGTGCCAAAATCAGCGTATATTTAAAAAATCTTGCCAACTTCAATATCGTGGAAAAAGTAGTTTCTTTTGAGACCGGCGGATGGGAAAATGCAAAGAAGGGCGTATATCAGATAAAAGACACATTTGTTAATTTCTGGTTTAAGTTCGTTTATCCGAATATGTCTAATCTGTTTCTGCTTTCACCGGAAGAGTTTTATGATACATATATAGAAAAAGAGCTTGATGCGTATCTTGAGAGATATTTCAGGGAGGTCTGCACAGAGTATCTGCTTATACTAAATCAGATGGGACAGCTTCCGTTTGCCATAAAGCGTGTGGGTACATGGATTGGAAAGACAGGCCGCATAGACATCGTGGCTCAGAGCGAGGATAGAAGGAGTATCATCGGCTTCTGCAACTGGGACAAGCCAATGATGACCATGGATATGTGCGAGAATATGGCTATGGCTATGGAGCAGGCAAGGCTTACATCTGATGACTATTATCTGTTTTCGGCAACGGATTTTGAGCCTGCACTGCAAAGCTATGTGGTCAGAGACCCTAGATTCAAGCTCATCAACATGAATGAATTATAGAGGAGCTTATGGGAAAATCACTGATAATAACAGAGAAGCCATCCGTGGCACAGGAATTTGCGAAGGTGCTGCGGGTGAGCGGACGCAATGATGGTTATATAGAAAATGGAGAATATGTGATTTCATGGTGCGTGGGACATCTGGTCGGGCTGGTCTACCCTGAGTCCTACGACATGAAATACAAGAAATGGCGTCTTGAGGATCTGCCGTTTCTGCCAAAGGAATACAAATATGATGTGATAGACAGCGTGCGCAAGCAGTACAATATTGTGCACGCTCTTTTGCAGAGAGAGGACATTGACAGAGTTTACTGGGCAGGTGATGCCGGAAAAGAAGGACAGACCATCGAGGAGAATATCAGAAACTTTGGCGGTGTCAGGGAAGGCATGGAGGAGCTTCGAGTCTGGATAGATTCGCAGACCGAGGAGGAAATCCTAAGAGGCATAAAAGAGGCAAAGCCGATGAGTGCGTATGCAAACCTCGGAAAGAGCGGCATCATGCGTACCATCGAGGATTATGCGATGGGCATCAACTTTTCGCGTGTCATGTCGGTCAAATACGGCAATCTGCTAAACGATGCAGCGGGTACACGCTCGTACACGGCAATCGCGGTCGGACGAGTGATGACCTGTGTGCTTGGAATGGTAGTAATCCGTGAGCGCGAAATCAGAAACTTTAAGGAGACTCCGTTTTACAGGGTAATCGGCAGGTTTACTGATGCCGGTGTAGAGGCAGAGTGGAAGGCTGTAGAAGGCTCAAGGTACTTTGAATCACCGCTTTTATACAAGGAAAACGGCTTCAAAGAGGAAAAAGATGCACTCGCTTTAATTGAAGAATTAAACGGCAAACAGGCGAAAGTTAAATCTATAGTTAAGAATATTACTAAAAAAAGAGCACCGCTTCTTTTCAACCTGGCGGAGCTGCAGGCAGAGTGCTCAAAGAAGTTTAAAATCAGCCCTGATGAGACATTACAGGTGGCTCAGGATTTGTATGAAAAAAAGCTCACCACCTATCCTAGAACAGATGCCAGGGTGCTCTCAAGCGCTGTGGCAAAGGAGATTGGAAAAAATATAAGCAGGCTTAAAGGTTTTGAACCGACAGCAGACTTTGTGGAGCATATTATGCAAAAGAGGCTATATGCCAACATAGCTGATACGCAGTACACGGATGACAGCAAGGTAACAGACCACTACGCTATCATTCCGACAGGTCAGCTTACAGAGCTTTCGGGGCTTACATCGCTTCAAAGAGCAGTATTTGAGCTGATTGTCAGGCGTTTTCTTAGTATTTTTTATCCACCGGCAGAGTATGAGAATGTGAAGCTTGTCGTAGATGTGGATAAGGAAAGTTTTTTTGCATCATCAAAGGTACTAAAGAGCGAGGGCTATTTACAGGTGGCAAATCCGCCGAAAAAGAAGTCGTTTGAGGAATCAAACGCACGAATACTTGGTAAAAACACTGAAACTGCAGATAGTACAGATGAAAACAGCACAGCAAACGGCAGCAATGATGAGATAGTCGTAAATCCCAAGGTGATGCTTGAGCTTGCCGATAAGCTAAAGGCGGGTGATGAGATAGCATGCCAAGGCTATAATATCAAGTTTGGTAAGACATCTCCGCCAAAGCGCTATACATCAGGCTCCATGGTGCTTGCCATGGAAAATGCAGGACAGCTTATCGAGGACGAGGAGCTTCGTGAGCAGATAAAGGGCTCAGGAATAGGCACCTCAGCAACGAGAGCGGAGATAATCCAGAAGCTTGTCCGTATAGGATATCTGAATCTGAACAAAAAGACACAGATACTCACACCAGAAAGCCTTGGCGAGATGGTGTTTGAGGTCGTATACATGACAGTTCCGGCACTTCTTAATCCAAAGATGACAGCCAACTGGGAAAAGGGACTGGACGGAATTACAAGGGGCACGGTGGATTTCTGGGAATACAGGGGAAAGCTTGAGAGCTTTATCCGCAAAGAGACAGAAAAGATGATTGAGCAGAATCTGCGCCCTGAGATTGCAGACCGCATCAGTAGCTTTGCAGGCAAAAATGCCAGAGGTGCGGCAGCCAGACGAAAGATAGGTGTCAAGTGCCCAGTCTGCGGCGGTGAGATAGTGACCACACCGTTTGGATATGGCTGTGCTAATTACAAAAATGATAAATCAGGATGTAATTTTAATATCGGACAGGTGGCAGGACTTGATATTCCGGAGGAACAGGTCAAAAAGCTGATTGAAGAAGGAATCACCGACACAATCCGTGGTTTTAAGTCGAAGAGCGGCAAACGCTTTGATGCATGCTTAAAGCTCAACAAGGATGAACAGACGAACAAAGTATCAGCCACTTTTGATTTTGAAAACGTAAAGCCACAAAAGGTCGAGGGCATTGTATGCCCGGACTGTGGAGGCGATATATATGTGTCACCATACGGCTACCGATGTGCAAACTATAACAGACAGACAGAGGATGGCTGCCATTTCTTCGTTGGAAGGATAGCAGACAAGCAGCTGTCACAGGTACAGTTTTTAGAGCTCATGGCAAACGGCAGAACAGAGACGATAAAGGGCTTTAAATCAAAATCGGGAAAGCGCTTCAACGCATGCCTCGTCTTAAAGAAGGAGCCGGTCACAGAGGAAAGTGAGAAAATGCACACCGTCGTAGCATTTGACTTTGACAATGTGGAGGATGAAATCATAAAGGATGTTGTCTGTCCGCTTTGTGGTGGTCAGATAAAAAAGACATCGTTTGGCTATGGTTGTGTGAACTACAAGGGTGACGAGCCGGGAAGCTGCCGCTTTTCGGTGGGACAGATTGCGGGAAAGACAATCACAGCCGCAAACCTAAAGCAGCTTCTTAATGATAAAAAGACCGAGACCATACGAGGCTTTAAATCAAAAAGCGGGAAACGCTTCGATGCGTGCCTGGTGCTTAAGGAGGATGAAAACAAGAAGCTCTCTGTCCAGTTTGATTTTGACCATGTAGAGCCAAAGACAGTGAAGGATGTGGTATGTCCGAAGTGCGGAGGCAAAATTCAGGTGGCGCCATTTGGCTTTGTATGCGAGAACAACAGACGTGATGATCCTGAGAGCTGCCGCTTTATGGTGGGCAAGGTTGCAAGCGTCAAGATAAAGGAATCAGTCCTTAAGGAGCTTCTGACAAAGAAAAAGACAGAAGTTATATCAGGATTTGTCTCAAAGACAGGCATGAAGTTTGACGCACCGCTAAAGCTCACAGAAGACGGAGATATAGCCTTTGATTTCCCTGAAAAGCCAAAGCCAATCGAGACCAATGTACTCTGTCCAAAGTGTGGCAGACCTCTCAAAAAGACACAGTGGAAATATGAGTGTGAGTGCGGCTTCAATGTTTGGCATACTGTGGCAAAGGTGGAGCTTTCAGAGGAAATCCTCACGGAGCTGTTTACCACAGGAAAGACCAAAAAGAAGGTCACAGGCTTCACCTCCAAGGCGGGAAACGTATTTGATACATGCCTTAAGTTTGAAAATGACCAGATATCATTTGATTTCGATAACCCGGGTGAGGAAGAGGTGCAGAGCACGGCTGAAGTACATAACAATGCTGATACACAGAACAATGCCGATGCACAGAGCAATGCTGATGCATATAACAATGCTGATACACAGAGCAATACTGATGCACATAACAATGCTGAAGTGCAGAATACGGCAGATGATGCGCCGGATGAGACAACCCTGGATGAGATGGGAATCCCAGAGGAATTTCTGGCTGGTCTTGATATGGCAGCTGATAGTGCACAGGCAGATGATGTGTCGGAGGCGGCACTTGCGGCGGCGCATGAGCTGTTCGGTGAGTAGTTCTGCTGATAATTAATTATTAAATCTATAATTAATATGAATTTTTATATTTATGTTTAATACTTATATTTAAGTTTAAATATTAAAATGACAGTTAAAACAATAGTCAATAATTTTCACATAATAAATAAAAGAAAGGACATAGAAAAATGGAAAACGCAAAAATAACAAACCTCTATAATCTGGATGAAACAATCGCAAAGGAGTATTTATCACAGTTCACTTATCCATGGGAGGCACTTGCCGGAATAAGTGATTTCATCAAGGAGCTCGGACCAACACTCGACCCTGAAATCTATGAGAAAAGAGGCGAGGATATCTGGGTGGCAAAGAGCGCAACAGTATTTGACAGCGCATATCTGCATGGTCCGCTCATCATCTGCGAGGATGCAGAAATCAGACAGTGTGCTTTTATCCGTGGCAGTGCAATTGTAGGAAAGGGCTCAGTAGTAGGTAACTCCACAGAGCTTAAAAATGTAATCATCTTCAATTCAGTACAGGTGCCACACTACAACTATGTAGGAGATTCAATTCTTGGCTACAAATCACATATGGGCGCAGGCTCTATTACATCAAATGTAAAGAGTGACAAGACTCTTGTAGTCGTAAAGGACGTTTACGATACAAAAGAGGAGATTGAAACCGGCCGCAAGAAATTCGGCGCTATGCTCGGTGACCATGTGGAGGTAGGCTGCAATTCAGTGCTCAATCCGGGAACAGTAATAGGAAGAAATTCAAACATTTATCCGCTTTCAAGAGTACGCGGAGTCATCCCTGCAAACCACATTTTTAAGGACAAGGACAACGTAGTTCTTAAAAAATAGTAATGTTGTTTGAAAAAATATTGTATTTTTGTTGTTTTTTGTCGATGATACTCTAGACTTATGACAAAAAATATGAGAGAATAAATCGGGTATGTTAAAACCATAACGAAAGGAGTCTTAAGATGATTTACACTAAGGAAGTTGAAAACATGTGTCCTGTAGCTAAGGGCGCAAAACATGAGCCAGCTCCTATCCCAGAAGAAGGAAAATGGGTTCATTCTAAGAAAATTGAGGACATTTCAGGATTTACACACGGTGTAGGCTGGTGTGCACCACAGCAGGGTGCCTGCAAGCTCTCACTCAATGTAAAGAATGGAGTAATTGAAGAGGCATTAGTTGAGACTATCGGATGCTCAGGAATGACACACTCTGCAGCTATGGCAGCAGAAATCTTACAGGGTAAGACAATTCTTGAGGCATTAAACACAGACTTAGTTTGTGATGCCATCAATACAGCTATGAGAGAGTTATTCTTACAGATCGTTTACGGTCGTACACAGTCTGCATTCTCTGATGATGGACTTGCTGTTGGAGCAGGACTTGAGGATTTAGGAAAGGGACTTCGCTCACAGGTTGGTACAATGTACGCAACAAAGGCAAAGGGAGTTCGTTACCTTGAGATGGCTGAGGGCTATGTAACAGGAATCGCTCTTGACAAGAACGATGAAGTAATTGGATACCAGTTCGTTTCTCTTGGAAAAATGACAGATTTTATCAAAAAGGGTGATGACGCTAACACAGCTTGGGAGAAAGCTTCAGGATCATACGGTCGTGTAACTCCAGAGCAGGGTGCTGTTAAGATCATCGATCCAAGACAGGAATAAGAGGAAAGGAGAACGACAATGGCATTATTTGAATCATATGAAAGAAGAATAGACCAGATCAATGCTGTACTTAACAGCTATGGTATCAGCTCAATCGAAGAAGCTGAAAAGATTACAAAGGACGCTGGACTTGATGTTTACGATCAGGTAAAGAAAATCCAGCCAATCTGTTTCGAGAACGCTTGCTGGGCATACACAGTTGGTGCAGCAATCGCAATCAAAAAAGGATGTAGAAGAGCAGCAGACGCTGCAGCAGCAATCGGAGAGGGACTTCAGGCATTCTGTATCCCTGGATCAGTTGCTGATCACCGTAAGGTAGGTTTAGGACATGGTAACCTTGGAAAGATGCTCCTCGAGGAGGAGACAGAGTGCTTCTGTTTCTTAGCTGGTCACGAGTCATTCGCAGCCGCTGAGGGTGCTATCGGAATCGCTGAGAAGGCAAACAAGGTTCGTCAGAAACCACTGCGTGTTATCCTTAACGGACTTGGAAAAGACGCTGCACAGATCATCTCACGTATCAACGGATTCACATTCGTAGAGACACAGTATGACTACAAGGCAGCTAAGCTCAACATCGTATCTGAGCATGCATACTCAGACGGACTCCGTGCAACAGTTAAGTGTTACGGTGCAGATGATGTTCAGGAAGGTGTTGCAATCATGCATCACGAGAACGTTGGTGTTTCTATCACAGGAAACTCTACAAACCCAACTCGTTTCCAGCATCCGGTAGCAGGTACATACAAGAAAGAGTGTATCGAGCAGGGCAAGAAGTACTTCTCAGTAGCATCAGGCGGTGGTACAGGACGTACACTTCACCCAGACAACATGGCAGCAGGACCAGCTTCATACGGTATGACAGATACAATGGGACGTATGCATTCAGATGCACAGTTCGCAGGATCTTCATCAGTTCCGGCTCACGTTGAGATGATGGGACTTATCGGAATGGGTAATAACCCAATGGTTGGTGCTACAGTAGCAGTTGCCGTTTCTGTTCAGCAGGCTGCTGATGAGGGCAAATTCTAAATAGAAAGCTTGATTTTATAGGCTTTTTGGAGAGTCTTTGGAGAAATCCGAAGGCTCTCTTTTTTTTTATAGAAGTGCATGTGGACGAGAATAATATTGAAATGTCCACATTTCGTCCACGTAAATTTAAAATGTGGACGAGGTATGTTATACTCCTAATAAGAGGAACATCTGTTCTTGAAAGGAGTATGACTATGGGCGGTGTATTAATTAAAGCAAGAACTCGTAACAGTGGTAAAGTAGTATATGAATATCGATTTGAAGTTGCTTCTATAGATGGCAAACGTCAATGGAAGTCTAAATCTGGCTTTGCTACAAAAAGAGAAGCTAGAGAAGCTGGTAAGATAGCACAGCAAGCATATGAACATGTGCAATAAATTTAGTAGTTCCGACAAAGAAACAACCAAAGAAAACTACGAGGAGTAAGCACCCAATTCGGGTGCTATTTTATTGAAACAAAGAAGGGAGAACAAAACCATGATTAAAGCAATCACACCAATCGAAACGTATTACGCAGATCCATACACAAACACGCTCTATAATTCTGCTGTAAGAGAAATGATACACGGCTTCTTACGGATTATAGCATTTATGCTTTTCAAAAATATAATTGCAGTAGAAAACGCAAACGGACAGCTTGTATACTGCTCACGGAAATTAAAATGCGCTTGACAAATACAACCTATATGTTGTATTCTGTAATCGACAAAAGAGAAAGCGAGGATTATAGATGACACTACACGATTATTGCTCTAATTCTGGTAAAGACTTAATACTTGATTATATAAATAGTTTACCAGAAGATGAAAAGACAGATCAAAAACTTGTCCGAAAACGAGCATCTGAACTTGGAAAACAACTAGGCAAAACATTTATATAAGGAGGTAGCAAAATGCCATTTGTAGAAATCAATGTAAAAAATGAAATTGAAAAGCAAAGACAAAATAATCCAGAATTTAAAAAGGCATGGGATGAATCCCGTGCCGAGTATAAGCTCATAGGTGAAATGATTTCTTTACGGAAACAAGAAAATATAACGCAAAAGGAATTAGCCTCATTAACTGGAAATAAACAACAGGTAATTTCACGGATTGAACGGAAAGAAAGTATTCCGACAATAAGAGCATTTAGTCATATACTTGATGCTTTAGGATATGAGTTACGTATTGTAAAAAAGAAATCAGTATAAGCAAATAAGTGTAGTGTTATCAATAGCACCCAACGGAAATTAAAAATCTGTTAGGTGCTATTTTTATGCCCAAAAGGAGGAAACAGAAATGTATATTTTCGAAGCACATTATGAAAACATGGACACAAACGAAAACAGCACTCGTAATGAGTGCTTTTTTAATAGGCAAAACAATGTCTACACAGAAAATAGTTGAGCCAAAGCCAAACGCAAAACAATACTTAGCAGTCAATGATATTCAATCAATAGATTACTAAAAGAATTGAGGTCAGAAAGTGAGGAATGTTGGAAAAATTTAAACAGAAATATTCTTTTTCTCAAACTCCTGCTTTATTAGTGTTTGAGAAAGGCAAATGTGTTTCAAGTGTAGAATGGGGAAAAGATGGTTTGCCAGTGGAAAAATTGTTGAATTGGCTCAAAATGAATGATATAGTATAGTCAGAGTTTGTGGAAAACTAAAAAAGAGGAGGATTAAAATAATGATTAAAAAAATTGCTATTATACCATATGTAACTAATGGAAGAAATTCGCAGGTTGGATGTGACGGACATTTTAATATTTTTAAAAAAAAGAGAAGTACTGTAATAAAAGAAAATTTGCAGTCCGCACTTGCATCAAAAAACCAGGAAGTGGAAGTTGTTATTGATGTTAATCATGGAGATTTACAATTTCTAAAACGTGGAGGAGTAAACTTGTTTTTGATTCCAGAAGATATTGCAAGTTATATGGACTATAGCGGTATTAATATGGAAGAATGTTTTCAGTTAACACACGATGAATATGAAAACGGAAATGTAGATAGAATCGTGAAATATATAGAGAAAAATTGAAAAATGGTCGTTTCTGAAATAATTAATTTATTCAATAAGGAATATTTCAGAAACGCCTTTTTTTGATTTGATTTCAAATTATTAAATTTAGTTAAAAAATCATTTTAACATGTGATTAGTGAAAGGATAGCAGAAATCTTAAAAAACCCCCTTTTTGCACCTTGTAAATTACATTACTTGTCCAAAGTGATACCTGCCATTGAGTGGGTATTTTCCCCACATTGTCAGAGAAAACGCTGAGAAAGGAAACTTGGAGTAGGAACGGACTTGGAAAAAGAAATAAAATTTGGAGGAAAAGGAGTAATATTGGCAAAGAGCCTTACAATTACAAGTCCTTGTGGTGAAACACATACAGTTAGTTGGGGAAAAGGAGATGTAACGACAACCAACTTGTTCATTGCAGAAAAAGCAGCAGGTACATGGTCTGTGTATATGACGGGAACTAATATTGCGTCGCCAAATCTTGGGTCGGCATTTATTGGAGGTACAAAATATTCATCTGTAAAAATGAAAGTATCTTATATTTTAGAAGATTAAAATTATACAGTGCATTGGATATTTATAAGTTGCTTATGGAGAATACCAAATAATGTAAAAATATTGGATTCCAGAATATGTTTGACATTGTGACAGGGAGATTAGGAGTTGTTCTGATTTTCCTGTTATTTTATGTCTTGCTGAGAAATTGTAATAAAAAAATTCGTTGAAATTATATGGTATAATTTGTATAAAGGTATAGATAGCTTATTTAAATGTTATATAGAAAGAGAGGAAAGTAGTTATGTTAAAAAGTGCAATATATTGTAATGTTTTTATATTGTTAATAATGTCAATATTTTTTTTAACAAGAATTTTTATGAAGAATAGTGATTTAAAGAAATTAAGAAAACTCATAATTATATATAT